>Ga0208188_1000496_pt1 | contig 24827 bp, 23 predicted proteins | sample June2015DPH_8_50_FD_184698 | JGI IMG/M metagenome (GOLD analysis project Ga0208188, IMG submission 184698) | Peatland microbial communities from SPRUCE experiment site at the Marcell Experimental Forest, Minnesota, USA - June2015DPH_8_40... | ecosystem: Environmental > Terrestrial > Soil >...
CCTGCCCGGCAGCCCCTCCTAGCCCGGCAGCCTGCCTGTTGACTCTATCGAGGGCAGCGTTAACGTTATCGGCAGCTTTGACGTAATCGGCAGGCTCGGCTTAACCGGCAGCTTTATCTTGATCGAAAACCTTAACCCTAACAGCTTGAACCCCAACCCCGCTACCGTTGCCGTTAACGCTTCCAGGGCCGAAGCGAAGCAAGGCCCCGAGCGAGCGAAGCGAGCGAGAGGGAAACTTCGAAGGCTACATGCGAGAGCAATCTATTGATTTTATTACTCAAAACGGCATAGTGGGAATTTATCCCTGATTCAAGGGGTAAAGTGGGAATCATTTCATTTTGAAATGCGGTCGGTACCCGGCAAATCGGGGGGGTGTGGTTTAACTATCCCCCCTGTTATTGCGGAGAATCTAATCCAAAACTGTCAATTAAATCAGTCTGTTGTGCGATCAGCCCCTGTATTTGCCCTGTATTTACAGGAATTACAGTAAGCGAATGAAACTCTGCGTCAGTAGTTCGGCTCAAACGGACTCTATTCTGGAAACTGAAATAATGCGTTGCACTATTTTAGTTTTTTGGTAAAATCTAAAATAACTATCGTGACTATTCTAATTTCCTTGTGAGGTTACTCGATGAAAAAATTCCATTCCGGCCGTTACGTTCAGCAAGAGCAGTATAAAAGCTTTCAACCAAACCCTATCAACCGCGCCTGGATGCTTGACAACATGGAGTTGATTCAGTTGCTTGGGCGGGCTGACCGGGAATTGGGCAGGCTGGATATGTACTCGGAATATATACCCAACATCGACTTGTTCATCAGTATGCATGTACTGAAGGAGGCCACTCAATCAAGCAAAATTGAAGGCACAAAGACAAACATGGAAGAGGCGCTTTTGGAAAAAGAGGACGTTGCTCCGGACAAAAGAGACGACTGGGAAGAGGTGCAAAACTACGTGGCGGCAATGAATGAGGCGATTGCGAAGTTGCAGGCGTTGCCATTTTCTGCGCGATTGATACGGGAGGCCCATAATACCTTGCTGCAAGGCGTGCGTGGCAAACACAAGCAGCCGGGAGAATTCAGGCACAGCCAGAACTGGATTGGTGGGGCAACGATCAACGATGCCGTTTTTGTACCGCCTGTGCATACTTCCATTGATGAGTTAATGGGTGATATCGAACAGTTTGTGCATAATGATACGCAGTATTTCCCAGAGCTGTTAAAAATTGCCCTGGTGCATTACCAGTTTGAAACCATCCACCCGTTCCTGGACGGCAACGGCCGTGTGGGGCGGTTGCTCATCACCTTGTATCTGGTAAGCAAGGGGATATTGAAGCAGCCTGTGTTGTATTTGTCGGATTTTTTCGAGCGCAACCGCATGCATTATTACGATAATCTGATGCGTGTGAGAGAAAAGAACGATCTGCTGCAATGGTTCAAGTTTTTTCTGGTGGGAATTGTCGAAACCGCACAAAACAGCATAACGACGTTTGACAACATTCTCAAGCTGCAAAAGGAGGTGGAAGCCCAGATACGAACTCTCGCCAGCAGGACCGCTAATGCGCAGAAGGTTGTCCGTTATTTGTATCAAAAGCCGATAATTGATGCCGCCAAGGTGGGGGAAGTGGCGGAAATATCAGCAGCATCAGCTTATAAACTGATTGCCGATCTGGAGCAATTCGGCATACTGAAAGAAATCACCGGCGGTAAGCGGGGGAAAATTTACGCATTTGCGGCCTACTTGCAACTATTCAAATAACAACGAACTGCCGGAAGTCCCGGCAATGACGCTCCAGGCAGCGAATCATCTATTTCGATCAGGGAACGGGTTGAGAAACAGTTGGAGCATCCTCCGGGTTTTTCGGCCGGCATGCTATCCTTTTAGAAAATCCATTTTTTAGTGCAGATTATATTCAATTTAGTTATACCGATTGTGGATTAGGCCCTTTTAATACCAAGTTGCGTTCAAGTGTGTACCAAAAGAAGCTGAAAAGCTGGGGGAACTTTGCCCCCGAACCCTCACTTCGTTCGGGTTCGCGCTTACACATTGGACCGATGCTCGACGCTGGACCCTCACTGCGCTCAGGTCCGGGCTTGACATCTCTAACTTGGTGAACCCTCACTTCGTTCGTGTCCGCGCTATATGTTTGAACCTGCGTTCGATGCGTATAGTTCGTGCCCGATTATTTGTGAGGGCGCAAGCTTCAAGTCCGGGTGCGATCTTTTGTGAGCGCCCAGTTCGCGCCCGATCTTTTGAGAGGGCGCACTCCCTCGCAGCTTCGCTGCCATTTAAGAATGGCGCTGCGGCGGCCGCCCAGCAAGTGCTGGGCAACCGCCGCCGGCGCCGAGCGCTTGGCCGCGCGCGTCTGCGCGCGGCCAAATCTTGCGGGGTGCGGGGAAGTCACTTCCCCGCTCTTTTCGATTAATTCAATCTTGAACGCAAACTGGTATGATCCATCAGCATTGATTTTTATGGAGCAAAGATTCTACCAGGTCGCGGCAGGCTATGACGATCCCGATCTCGACGCTCCGCGAGGTATGGAGATTTGGGCAAGCCCTCCCAACACTATGGGGCGGGGGAACGAAACCATCAACTGCGGGCAAGGAGGTGTGTAGTGAAAATGCAAAAACCGGTCTCTTTGACCTGTCACCTGCATGTTCGATTGGGAAACTGCGGGGTTTTGCAGGCCTTGGGGTTGTTCAAGAAATTTTATCCGGCAGAACCCGGCCTGAAAATGCGGTTCGGATGCAGAGCACGCAACTTGATGTATTATTCCGGGTTATTTGGCGCGATTGCGCTTCTCACTGTAACCATTCTATTGCCGGAGCGAGCGCTTGCCCAGGGCCTGTATGATCAGCCGCTGGAAATCCGGCATGTGAGCTTGAAGCCAGATCCCGTTAATCCTCAGGCAAAGCGGGAGGTTTCATGCTTTACTTACCCGCATTTTGTCGTGAAGCAGGTCGATTTTGGGGAGGTTGGGGCCGATCGGCTCTCGATCATTCCTTCCGCCCCCGGCAGAACGGTTCCGTGCCGGCAGGCGAAAGAACGCAATGAATATGTCATCCCCAGCGATTCATGGAGCGGCTATTTTAAGGGCGTCAAGTCAGACTATGCCTTCTTCGATGCCGCCGATGGAACCAATGGCGGGCTTGGGTTTATGGTTTTCAGCGTATCCGGCAGTAAGAAACTGTTCGAGGACACGGCGGAAAAAGGCATTCAGTCCCTTGAGATAAAAGACGGGACTCTCAAGCTTCGTTATCAACGGGTTTTTGCGTCCAAATGCTCCGTAGTTACGGGCGGCGCGGCGTGCCGAGACATAATCGTAAAGGATACCGGTGTTGCAAGCGGATCGCTTTCATCCTGCGTTAATGGATATCAGGCCGCGAAAGAAGAAATGGCGAAGATGCGTTGCGATTCTCAATCAACAAAGGATGACGCATGCGTCGAACAAGAATTAAAGCACATCAACGAGCAAAAATGGGACGATGCGCCTACGGTCATCGTATATGAAGTTGAGACCGGTTTGGGCGGTGCGTCGCCTGTTATCCAACCGCTCAGCGACGCATTGGCCTGCCGTCCAGCAGATTAGGTGTGAAGCCGCCAAATTGTTCTGCTTCCGGTACCTCGAAAATTTTTGGTTGGCTGCGCTCCGCTTAGTCCACCCTACAGGTCTCAGATTGGATGTGAAGACGCCAATTGGTGGGCTGCGCTCCGCTTACGGCCGGCACCCCGCATACAAGTCTTTTCAAGGTTTGAGGGTGTCCGGGAGGGACATGAATAACTGTCTACAATTGAAACGCTTTTAATGTTCCGAATCCGTCCAACTCGATTCGACATCTTCGATAAAGGGTGTTTTTTCGGTCCATTTTTCTGTCTTTGTTGAGTCCGCAATTTTACGTTCGCCTTTCTCATCGTACTGGTAGGTTTGGGTTATTTTCCAGCCGGTCAAAAAATTGCAGCTCTCTATCGTTCCTGTACCGAGCATTCCGTCTCCGGTCACAAGGTCCCTGCCGATCAAAACGAACCGCTGAGTCTTGGGATCATAACGAAAGCGCCATGTCTCATTGCTGAACTCTCGGGAGCCACTCATCTGGTCGACGACAATAACCCCTTTTTTGATACTGATTCCCACCGACTCTTTAACGCCTAGGCATCCCTTGCATTCGAGGAATTTGTCATTTATCCCCGCCGGTATGAATTTTTCTTTATCGCGGCCCAGCAGAACAATCACGGCACGCTGAGGCTCGTCCTCAGCGCTATCGGGTTTGCCTTGAACCAGTATGGCGGCGATATCGGAAATTCCATCACCGTTGAGGTCGCCATTAGCCTGGTCTTCCACGGTCCACCCCTTGGGAAGAAAATCAGCCAACGATTTTCCCTCAGGCGGAATATCCTTCACGGGAAACCGCTCTGTTCCGGCCTGCGCCGCCCATCCCATGACAATGAGCATGAGCAGCGAAAGCCCCATGATTTTCATTTTTCCCATGCCCATACTTCCTTTCAAGGAGAGAAAAGATTTTTTGACAGGATTAACAGGATTGACAGGATTGACAGGATTAGCCCTAAAGGCAATTTTCTTAGAGCTGAGCTTTCAAGGACACGTTGTCACCGGATTGCCGCAATAGTCGCCTGGTGCAAGCCACCCCTTCTGTTTTCCGATCCTCACCTGCATCCAACGCCCCATGCATCCTGCCAGCCTGGCTTCTGTTTCTCCAGCATAAATTTCGATCACCGAACTTCCGGTATCAGGCTTACTGTAGAGAGGAACCTTCCGTCCGGTGCGATGAACAGCCCGAACGGCAAGGAGCGGCGCATGGACCCACCCTTCTCCTTGAAACCGGAACCCTGAAGCTATCCCCTGGGCTGAATGGATGAGCACCCAATCCTCAAAAGAAGCGGAGAGTTCCACCACTGTTGCCTCAGGGTCATTGGGAATCACGATGAGAACAGGCGACTTCTTCTGAGGTGCAGATCGAACGTTTGTGCCTTTGGGGTCGGGATCGACGGTGTAAACAGAACCCTCACAAGCGACGGCGCCGGAGGGGATTGGACTCAACTCCGCAGACATCGCTCCAACCACGGGATAGACCAACAAGAGAACTCCGACTGCTATGACTCCTGAGACAACGGCTCTAATATTCATAAAGTATCCGTCTTCTCGCCATAACCGATTCGCCGGCCTAACGTGACAGCAGCCTGCAGGCCACTTCATCTATGCCTATGAGAATTCGGTAATCCCCCAGCCATCAATGACTTCCGAAACGACGCTTTCGGCGGGGCTTGGTCTGTTCTCTATAGCATCTAATCCGGAATAATTCACCAAGTGTCCTGAGTTAGTAATTCGCTGCATAAGTCCTGCACATTACCTTCGTTGGCGGTCGGGTTGATGCATTGTTCGGAATCCAGGTCTTCGTTTACCAGAAAGGTCCGCCATCTGCGAGCAACCGCTTTTGGGCCGAATCGGCGGAAACGATCCCGGAAAAATCGGCCGTAATTTGGGGCGCGCCGAAATACTCGATAATGCGGCAAGCGAGGTCCATCCACCGGGTGGAAGCATCCATGACGGCCCTGTCGCTGCTTGCAGCAACGCACCTGTCGAAGGGAAATTCGCTCTCAGGGACCGGCGTGGTCCTTGCCTCCCCTGAAATCCCTTCTCTGATGAGCCTGTTGCGATAGATCGCGGCAAGCTCGCCGCTCCGGCTCATTGGTTCGTCGAAAAGGAAAAGGACCTCACGGGGCGGAAATTCCTCGAAAAACCTGAACACCATGTCCATGGCCAAATTGCTCGTCTCGGTCATGCGATACCGGTAGGACAGACCGGCAAGGTCCCGCAGCGCACCGTCGTTTGCCTTGAGCAGCGGCCTGCCTTCTATAAAGCTCTCGACGGTAATCTGGACGTTATGGCCGTCCACTGCCAGCAGTTCCAGTTGCCAGCCGGACCCCATTTCCCTTTTGCTGCGCCTGGCGGTGGCTTCCTGCTGGCTGAACAGCCCCCGGCTGAGCATCATGCGTTCGAGTGCATCCAAATTATACCGGTTTCCCGCAAGATCGAGGGCGGCCGTTCTCGGGTAGGATTTGTTCAAAAGAAAGAAGAAATCGGCTGCTGCCTGGTGCAGAAGCCACTTTCGTTTCGAACTGAGGGTTGAGGGTGCATCATCCATCGAAGTGGAGGAAAATGCGTGGGGAGCTGTGCCCCCCACACCCCCGAGCGCTCGGCCACGCGCGCGCAACGCGCGAGGCCGAAATCCTACGGGGGTGCGGGGCATCTTTAAAGTGAGAAATTATTCCCCCGCGCTTTTAAGGGTTTTATGTATTACTTCCTTAAAGGCTGTCCGGCAGCATCTTCAGGCTGCTGGGTCGGCCCCGAGTCTCGCAACTCCCGCCGGAGCACCTTGCCCACATTGGTCATGGGAAGCGAATCTCTTAACTCGACTTCTTTGGGGACCTTGTAAGGTGCTAGCTTTTCTCTGCACCAGTCGAGGATTTCCTGCGGGTCGAGGGTCTCGCCCTCCTTTGGAACCACGAACACTTTCACCGACTCCCCCTTTTTCGCATTGGGGACCCCGATTGCTGCTGCGTCGCGCACCTTGGGGTGTTCGTAGAGCACTTCCTCTATCTCGCGCGGGTAGATATTGTAGCCGCCTGATATCACCATGTCTTTTTTGCGGTCCACGATAAAGACATATCCGGCATCGTCCATGGTCGCAAGATCTCCCGTATAGAGCCATCCGTCCCGGAGGGTATTAAGGGTTTCCTGTTCTTTTTTCCAGTAGCCCCTCATGACCTGAGGTCCGCGAACGATGAGTTCGCCAACCTGGCCTGTGGGCACATCCATGGTTCCGGTTTCCGGATCGACTATACGGCAGTCGGTGTCGGGCAGTGCGATCCCGATCGAGCCGGGTTTGCGCGTCCCTTCGATGGGGTTTGAGTGTGTGACGGGGCTGGCTTCGGAGAGGCCATATCCTTCGGATATCTTGCTTCCCGTTTTCTGTTCGAATTTGCGCATGACCTCGACCGGCATCGGGGCGGCCCCGGTGTTGCATAGGCGGATCGAGGAGAGGTCGAAAGAATCCACTTTCGGATGGGCCATCAGTGCGATGTAGATAGCCGGGACCCCCGGAAACATAGTCGGTTTCTTCTTCCTGATGGTGTTTAAGAGTTCGTCGGCGTCAAAGCGCGGCAGTATAATGATTGTGGAACTGGTGTAGATAGCCAGGTTGAGGGCCACTGTCATGCCGTACACGTGAAAAAAGGGCAGGACGGACAAAAAGCGTTCCTTGCCGCTTTCCAGATCGTGGACCCACGAGACGAGCTGCAAAACGTTAGACAAAATATTTCCGTGAGTGAGCATCGCGCCTTTGGCGGTCCCGGTTGTACCGCCGGTGTACTGAAGCAGGGCCAGGTTGTCGGGACGGGCTGCACAGGGAATTGGATCGGGCCTGCTGTCGTGGATCATCTTTCTCAGGCTAAAGACATTACGTCCATCGTAGGGGACGGCCGTGAAAAGCTTTTTGGAGCGGGCCTTAAGCGGATAGAGATACCGGAGAGGGAAGGGGAGATAGTCTTTTATGCTCGTTGCTATGGTCGCCCGGATTTTCGTTTGGGGCAGGACCTTTTCGGCTTTCGGGTAGAGATGGTCGAGAATAATCAGTATTTCTGCATCGGAGTCCGTCCACTGATGAACGATCTCGCGTTCCACATAGAGCGGATTTGTCATAACGAGCACCGCTCCCAGCCAGAGCGCGGCGTAGTAAGCGATCACGCACTGAGGAGAATTCGGGAGCATTATGGCTACTTTTGTACCCTCGCCCACCCCAATCTGCTTAAGCCCGTTCGCCAGCCGGAGCACACGGTCCCATAATTGGCTGTAGGTGAGAGTATGGCCGAAGAAGTCGGTCGCGATAGTGTCGGCAAAGAGCCCGGCGTTTTGCTCCAGGATCTGGGGCAGGCAAGTTTGAGGATACTCCCGTGAGAACGGGACCCCAGGGTCGTAACTCTTGTGCCAGATTCGGTCCATGTGTCTTCCTCCTGGCTGTGCGGCATTGCAGATAAATTAGTGAATGAAAAAGGTGAGCATCGTCTTTTTATTGACATGGATCTACCTGTTTTACAAGTTTTCTTCTGACCGCACCTTGCAAATAATTTTATTCACCACGAAGCATGAAGAAGAGGAAGCAGGACGGTTTTCACGCGAAGCCGCGAAGGCGCGAAGAAAAACAACAGCGGGATACACCCCGGACGGCGGGTTTTGCGGGCTCCACGCTAAGAGGTTACGCTCAACGAAGTGAGGCCCTTGTCAAAGGAATGAATCGATTATGCTTGTTCTCCTCCTTTTCTTTCTTCGCGCGTCCTCACAAAAAGATCAGACGCGAACTGGGCACTCACAAAAGGTCGTGCCCGAACTAGAAGCATGCGCCCTCACAAATAATCGGGCACGAACTATACGCATCGAACGCTGGTTCAAACATTTAGCGCGGACACGAACGAAGTGAGGGTTCACCACGATAGAGACGTCAAGCCCGGACCTGAGCGCAGTGAGGGTGCGCCCTCACAAAAGATCAGGCGCGAACTTGAAGCGTCTGACATGGGATGGGATGTTTAGCGCGAACCTGAACGAAGTGAGGGTTCAGCGTTTAACGTGGGCCGAAAGTGTTAACGCGAATCCGAGCATAGTGAGGGTTCCTTCGCGCCTTCGCGTGAAAAGTAAAAGTGGGAATTTGATTTTTTTTGTCCTTTATCCGTGTTTATCCGTGTTCATCCGTGGTTCAAAATCTTTTGCCTTCAACCCAAGCCCTGTCTGTCCGTGGTTCTCTTTCTTCGCTTCGCGTGAAAAATTTTGGAAGCATTCGTTTGGAGGAAGGCTGAACAGAAAAAAGCGCCGACTGAAAAGCTTTGACTTCGGCAATACCTTAAGAGTTAATGAGCCATGACCGCCAAAATATAAATTTCTGTCTTTTTGGCATCGATGCCATTCTGGTTCGTGAGGAGGAACGGTATGGATACGGGAATTCAAAAAATCCTGGAAACTGTGGACACTATCCCCGGTCAAGGCGGTCTGCTTGAGCAATTCGATAAGCGGTTGCGTAAACTGCAAAGGCGGGTAATGTTTCAGCTATTCGAAAGCATAAGCAAAGAAGAAGTCGAACATTTACCGGTCGTGATTTATAAGACCGTCCTGACAGCCGGAAAGCAAAGGCCTGCCTTGCTTCGCTTCTATCTGCCCACATGGCGGGGCTATGATGAAGTTTTTTGGCAAGCCCTTGGCGACTATGCCGTCCTCGCGCTCCATCGCGTGAAGGACCTGGAATATAACACTGTCAAAGGGAAGATCAAAATTGAGTATTTCGTCAAAACATCAGGAAGGGTAAGAAGCCCGGAAGAAATTCGGGGAATTATACAGAAGATCGCCTTCCTGGTGGACAGCGAGACCCTGCCGACCGACTTTACGCGTTTTCGAAGTATGGCTGAAAGAAGGGGGCAAATCGGAGATTTGAGCAAGGAAGAAGCAGCGGCAATCGGCGCAGTGATCAAACTTTTGCCGATATAGGGGGGCAGTGAATAGTGAATAGTGAAGAGTGAAGAGGGAGGGGTGAAGGCTGAAGGCTGAAGCAGGGAGCAGGAAAAGCAAAAGAAAATAATTCCTTTTGGTTGTAGCGCTTCGCGAGGAGAAGAACTCATTCGGTTCATTTCATATGGGAATGGGAATTCAGTTCCGGGTGGGGTAACTGTGTCGGCTGCCTTTTATGCGGGCTCTTTCGGCCCGATCTCAGACATTCGATGAGGGCTTAGAGTGCCCATTTTGCCATTCAAAATGACCTTCTAAGGCCAAAATCACGCCTTATTTCAATCTATTGCCGGTGAATTCAGGTGCTTGGTTTGGCCCGACCCAATGCCGCTAACTTAAGCCCTGATCCTCATATGGAGGCCCTTTGTTGTCACTTAGGCATAAGACGAAATTGAGTCCTGCCGCGCTGATCTGGGCACCGGTTTCTTCGGAGGACGCTGCAAACAAAGAGATTTTCCTTAAGTTAACGGCATTAGGCCCGACCCCGTGGGCCGTATTCAAGAGGTGGACGAGTCTCTCTGCTGTTTGGACATTTCAGGTCATGTGGTGTATAAAAAACCGATCCACGGTTGACGGTAAGTAAATTACTGAGAATAAACCATATTCACATATCCTCTGCGGCTTTCAGTACAGTTTACAACATTCCGTCCTGTTATGGAATGGAAAAAGACTTTGACGCCTGAGTTCACTCTTGCTAGACTGCTCTGTGATGATTGGACTTATTATACTTTTGTTGAATTTCACAGGTTTGGCAACAAGTAATAAGAAGCCCTACCATGAAGAGCTTACCCCGCCAAAATCGCCATGTACGTTGGCTGATCCTGTGTGGTCTGATGATAGCTGGCTCGCTAGCTCTCGCCAATGACATATCGGGCATTTACGTCGGGAGGGGCTCTAATATTGCAGTTCTCATCCAAATCGTACAGACCAATGACCGGCAACTGACTGGCCGTTATGAACAAGTTTCATTGCAACCAAACGGCAAGCTCGATGATTTGAACGCAACAATTACCGGAGCAACGAACGGGCAAACGGTCGTGGTCACAATCAAGCCGAACGAGTTTCTTGCCAGAAGTTTTGCAGTCTCAGGTACCTTTGAAGGACGCCTGCTCCATCTTACCGGCGGCGGCTACGGAAGCAATCTGAACCTCAATCTGCTCAAATCCGATGAGGCCGACTTTCGCAGCCAAGTTGCCATGCTGACTAATCAAGCCAACCAGCTTATTGAAACCCGAGAGCGGCAAGAGGCAGAAAAATCTGCTGCTGAAGCTCGTGAAAGGATTGAACAGCAAAAAATCAACTTCATTGCAGGAGTAGACAAACTCATCCAAAGCATGCAAGACAAGAATATGCGGATTGATAAAGTACTCGAATATCTGCTCCAACAAGAAACACAATATCATGCCATAACCTCAAAAATCCATTCTTATCTTGAAAGAGTTCTAAGCCTATCAGGGGATCGTAACGGCGTATTACGCAATCAAGTGATTGTAGCCATGAATGATGAAGTGGTTAATACAAACGGAATCAACATTAACGTGCAGTCCATCGTAGCCAGTTATTTCTCGAATCTTGAGCCGCTTTTGAACGAACTCGCAGAAGCAATGCATAGTTGTCCTGCACAAGACGAAACGGTGAATGCCGCTTGTCAAAAACTACACGACCCAGGCGAAGCGTTTAGAGCCAAGTGCAAGGCAGAGGTGGATGTGCTGAACCGGCTGGAAAAAACATATCAAACTGAACTTGCGGCACAGCAAGCCATGATTAGTAAAGCGGGTCAGGTCCGATGAATCGCTTATGCTTACTGGCAATGTTTTGCACGAATTCCCCTAGCCGGAAAAAGGAAAAGGGTTGGTATCCCCGACCATTGGAAACCAGATTGTGGCAGGAAGATTTTCAAAAAGTGGACTTGGGACTGGGACGGTCATGCTCAAGTTGAAAAAGGAGTCGGGCCGCGATAACTGCATAAAGTTACGTGACAATGATCTAATATCATGGCTTATATGAGGCCTAGAAGTGTATTTTCAGGGTCGAAAACGATCATCTAACGCAGGCCGGGGTTGCTATCGCCATGATCTGGGCAAACGACACTTCATGTCCGGATACGCCTGGCGGGCCCCAGGTCGGGCTTAGAGCTATCATTTTGGAGTCAAAAACGAGCTTTTAAGCCCTAATAAGGTATGTATTTTTAACATTTACCCATAGACACAGAGTTATTAACTTGGTCCGACCACAAACTACTGGCACGTAAGTATGCGAAGAAACTGTTATTTATCTTAAGTTAACGGCATTGGGTCCGACCCCAAACTAAACAAAAAAGGGTACCCCGATGAAAAGCGCTTTTTTGAGTGATCTTATAGAAAGAGATATCGCGCCAAAAGTCCTCAGGACAACCTTCAAGCGCGTTTCAGACCCCTCAGCGCTGAAATCACCAGATTCATTATTAGCAATTCTGGACATGGAGGAAGCTGCACTTTCCGAGACGGGTCGTTTGACCCTCCAATTCCTGGAAAATGCTGATGAATACGAAAGCTATGTTGACTGGGTAGATTTCAAGTGGAAACTTTCAGCCTTCATTGAAATACAAGACATTTTTGATGCGCCGCTTTACAATCATGATTTTTTGAACGGCTTCTGTATTTGGTACTTTTACTTCGAGAGCAAGTATCTGTTGACTGAGGCTATACTTTGCGGACTAAATGGTCTATATTGTGGATGCCATTCGCTCTTAAGACTCTTAGTAGAGTTCAATACTCTTCAGAACTACTACTATCGCATAGCCTCCATCACCGCCAGTTACGAATTGTTGGAGAGATATTTCAAATCACATGCCCATCCCAGTTGGGGTACTATTCTCAAGGGCGCTCTTCCTGCCGATTCATTCTCAAGGCCTATTCGATTGCGGCTTCAGAGCCATTTGAAAGCACTCTCCGAGATTCACTCCCATCCTTATCATCCAGACCACTCTCCCAGACAGCATACCATTGCGTTATGCAAGCCCTCTCTAGAGGGTATTTTTTTCTGGGAAGGCATTCGGCTTTTACTGGATGCTGTTCTTTGGGTGTACTATGTCAATTTCCCGATGGTGTTTCACCCACGCAATACATTGAAAAAGTTCGGATTCAATGGGCCAGTAGGTCTATTCATCGACGAAATTGGAGCATACATTGTGAGAAAGAGCTTGAAGGAAGACGACTATGAGTCGTTTTTACTGTATTCATCTTCCCATGATACCGTTAAAGACCTGATGAAGTGGTATGCATCACGGAGTAATCTTACTGATGAGGAGATAATCGGCACATGGAACAAGGCGGAATATGGTAGTGAGCCTAAGAGCGTTCTTGAGGGCTATGTGATTCAAATGGGAAGGCTTCGCGCGATACGAGAAGCCATGGCTTTAAAACCACTTTTTGGAGTTACTGACAGAGCGGCCAATCTAGATATAGATATTTTTTTCTCCTACTCATTCTGGAATAAGATGTTAAAGCGTAAAATGAGGTAAGATGCGAATCTATATAGGCGACCTAATGGAAGGGAAGAAGGAAGAGGGAGTTTTCCTCGAACTCTAGGACTTGGCCAAAAGTTGCCAGTCCTACCCAGCTAATTATCGTTCAGAAGTTACTGTCGGGGTGTCGAGTGTGGGAACGGACCTATCAGATTGAACAAGCGCCAGAGGAGGCGATGAGGTGGGAGGAATATGAACGCCTCATATTGGCTGAATGGGATTTGTTGCTTCATAACGATCTAGAACTGAGTGAGGGGAAAGTCCAGACCTTCTTTGAGCAACACCCCTCAATGGTGCCGGGTGCATTCAATATCGTGGGAGGGCAAAGTGGACATTATCCATGGCTAAGTGGGGTGATATCTCAGCCTCCACTTCCATCCTACAACTACCGCGTGCCTGATTTCATGTGGTTATCAATGAACAGTGAGAATGACGAACCTGTCCTTATCGAAATTGAGGCTCCCAGCAAACGCTGGTTTACGACATCCGGCAGTCAGACGGCCCATCTGACGCAGGCATTAAATCAAATAGCCGAATGGAAAGCATGGTTTGGCATACCGCACAACGTCGAGGCATTCAAATCTCTATATGGGCTGGACAGGGAAGGCTGGAGAGGTCGCCGCTTCAAGCCTGCATACCTCCTCATTTATGGCCGTCGAGACGAAGCAAACGCCAGTTCCAGCTTAACCCTGAAACGCAGTCACCTCAGTCCGGACGACGTAGTTACCATGACCTACGATAGATTACGGCCTAATCCGGGCGGATCTCAACTTCTATGCATGAAGGTCGATGCAAAAGGAAACTTTAGAGCCATTTCGGTTCCCCCAACGCTCAAATGGAAACCAGCCCTTGCTGAAGAGCGAGCATTGCTTATTGGTTTGGATAATGCCATAGAATCAAATCCGTACATCTCGTCAGAGCGTAAACAGTTTCTGATCCGCCGCCTTCATTATTGGAACAAGTGGGCGATGGGAGGCAATCGAGGGATAATAAGCACTGGAGACGAAGAGTAACTCCTTATTGCAAGTATATCTCATCGGACATCAACCGTTTGGTTGCAAAGAGATGGAGACAAATAGGATGATAGACGATAAGCGGTATCGAAAACACCGCATATTTGAAGAGGTGAATAATTATATTGAGTTCTACGATAGTTTATCAATGTCAGTTTGTGGCTTTATCGCTTAGGAATCGATTTTTTAGGAGGCAATTTATGGGAGATGTTATTGGAGGAACAGTTATCCAGCGTTCATTTATAGGCATAGAGGCGACCAATATTATTCACGCCGCATCGGTCCCCCTGGTTGAACTCGGGCTCGCAGATGAAGATCCGGAAGAGATATTTGCAGAAGTACTGGGTATCCCTTCAACCGCCATTTTGGATACTGAAACTTATAACCGCGTCATAGCCGCGTTGCGTAATTATCCTCCCGAATACTTCTTTCCTTTTTTGCACCCTCGGACTCAGCACCACGTTGACCGCCTATACTTGGCACTTCAGTCTCAAGGATCCCCGAAAGAATTCCTTTCAGATTTCCTCGCACTTGTTAGCGGTGCTTCATCACTATACACGATGGGAAATTCTTGGCCTTTTTTCCTAGAGCCAGAATATCATGATTTTAACGAGTTGAGACCCGAGGTGTTAAATACTGCTATCCAGTGTATTAGAACACGATTGTTTCCGAGCTGGGAATCTGAGCAGTTCACCAACGAGATTTTTTCGTATGGTATGCCTCTCGGACAGAGCCCAGAAGTCAAATCAGATAGCCTCCACAAGCTCCTTGACACATCAAAGAAATTTTGCGTTGCCCCCCTAGTGCTCGGTGGAGGACAGGCAATATCACAGTTAACACAGGGGAATTATGTTGCTGCCCTGCTAACTACGGGAACGGCTAGCCTCATGACTCTGATCTTTATTGGCACTGTGAGCGTGGGGGCGTTGTTGGTTCAGCGTGTAGCGCAGGCTCGCTCGAAAAGCCGCCGGAAGATATATGAAGGAGGACCATCGGCCTCCGCTGGTCGGGCCACGAGAAGTGCTTGATCTTTCTAAAAAGAGATCGGGCCTCGATAACTGCATAAAATTACGTGACCGTGATCTAATACCATGGCTTATATGGGGCCTAGGAGTGTATTTTTAGGGTCGAAATACGATCATTTGACGCAAGCTGGAGCTGCTTTTGCCTTGGCCAGAGCCAAACGACACTTCTGCCCGGATACTCCTGGCGAGCGCCAGGCCCGGCTTAGAGCTATCATTTTGGAGTCAAAAACGAGCTTTTAAGCGTTAATAAGGCATGTGTGTTTAATATTTATCCATAGAAACAGGGTTATCATCTTGGCGACCCCAAACTAACACGATTGATATAAATAAGTTGAGGACTAAACAATGACCGAAGATAATAATGTAAGGGAAAGCTTTGATTTCGAAAATCATAGGCTTCAAGCTATCGAAAAATATCAAAAGGTTCGTCCGCTCTACTCGGAATATGCAGGTGTAATTCGTAATATTCTTTCCGAAGCTTTCAAGGCGAAGGGCATCGCGATCCATTCCATTGAAGTACGGGCAAAGGCAATAGATAGTTTTGGTGCTAAGGCAGCGGCTCCTTTGCCCGCAGATCCAAACAAACCATATTATCCAGAACCACTACTTAATATCACTGATTTGACTGGTGTTAGAGTTATTGTATTTTTCCCGTGAACCCTGGATGTGGTTGACTCTACAATAAGATCCGAATTCGACGTCATCGAAAAATCGGACAAAACTCTGATATTGCTCAAAGAAGAGAAATTTGGATATGGGAGTATTCATTATGTAGTTCGTCTAAAAGATAATCGTACTAATTTGTTAGAATACAGCAGATTTATGAATGTAGTTGCAGAAATCCAGATCCGAACCATTTTACAACATGCATGGGCCGAGATTGAACACGATATTCAATATAAAGCCATTGAAACAATACCCGTTACAATTAGACGGCGATTTATGTCTTTAGCAGGTATGTTAGAAATAGCAGATAGAGAGTTTCAGGCAATTCAAGACGATGATGAGAAACTCAGAACAGAAGCGCGGAAATCAGTCGAAGAAGGCAAATTAGATCAAGTAGATATTACACCTGATGCACTGAAGACCTATCTTGACAAGAAACTTGGCACCGATGGGCGTATGACTGAATGGTCTTATGAATGGATGGCAAGGCTTCTCCTTCAGCTCGGCTTTACTAATTTTAAGGAAATCGATGAGTGCATAGCTGGATATGATGATGATTATTTAAGCAGACTTCTTTGGGGGCAGAGGCAAGGGCAGATAACCCGTTTTGAGTACCTTTTTCTTGCCGGGATGGGCGAAGATTTCATTAAGTATCACTTTTATGGCAAACAAGATTGGTTTGTCGAGGGTAGTCAGCGCAAACTTGAACTGTTAAGGAAGGCTGGCATTGCTGTCCGCTCATACCGACCAGCAAATAAAGGCTTAGCCGAACAATGCCTTCAACCAGGGGCGTAATAAGCCTGCAAAGTCTTCAGCCACTGGGTTATTGCTCGCGCTGTTTAAGGCTGGCGTTGGCAATCCTAACGTCTATTCTCAACGCAAAGGGGGGCCAGCTAACAAATTGAATTTACATGACAATAGGCCCAAATCATGGCTTATTTGGGCCTTAGAGGTGTATTTTTGGCATCAAAAATGACCGTTTAACCAGATAAGTGAGTTGTCAGATATGGCCGGAGCCAACCTGTACCCTTCACCCTACTTGCTCCCTGCTTCCTGCTCCTCGCTACCGTCTGTTTGCCTCTTCTCGTTGCCGTTTCTATTGCCGCTTCTGGATGCCGTTTCTCGTCGTCGTTTGGCAAAGCAAAATCACTGCGCGGTAGAATATTGTCGAAGAAGGAACTGCAGGTGTCGAGCGGAGTTTAGAAAATTCGGCTTTTTCTGTTCACTGCTCACTACTCACTATTCACTGCGAAGCCGTTGCCGTTTGGCAGAACAAAATTACTGCGCGGTACAATATTGTCGAAGAAGGAACTGCACGTGTCGAAGGAATCGGGGAGTTGAAATTGGTTTCTCATCACTCATCACTCATCACTCATCACTCATCATTCATCATTCACCTTCCGCTCCTCACTCCTCAGTCCTCCGTGGCGCGTACAACCCGGCGAAACACCACTCGAAGATTGCCCAGCGCCGGGCCGGAGGCCCTCAGTCCTGTGTCTTCCCGCTTCCCTCTTGCTGCTTCCTGTTCCCGCTCCTGTTATCACCTGTTATCGCGGAGAATCTAATCCAAAACTGTCAATTAAATCAGCTTGTTGTGTGATCGGCCCCTGTATTTGCCCTGTATTTACAGGAATTACAGTAAGCGAATGAAAATCTTTGACAACTGAATATGAGTATCGGATTTTCACTTTTAGGCGCTCAAATCCTGAACCTGTGCTGTTTCTCTCAGAAGAGTCCTTCGTGTTCTTCGTCCCTTCTTAGTGCTCTTCGTGACCTTTTTGGCTCCGTCTTCCGCCCTGCGTTCTGAAGGGTCCTCAGGTTTGCTGACTCCGCCCTCCGTCCTCGTCACCCCGGAAGTTTCCAGTCCGGGGCCTCCGTCCTCCTTCTTCCGCCTTCCGTCTTTCTACCTCCCCCTCCGTCCTCAGTCCTCCCTAGTGTAGCATTCCATAAATAATGCTATATCTCGGGCAGTATGCCTGTCACCCCAGCGGAGGTAGGGGGCATTGTGCTTTAACGTATCGAAAGGACACTGGATTCCGGCCTTCGCCGGAATGACGGGAACCGTTTCCGCTTCACCGTTCTAAATATCGAGGAACTTACGGGATGCTGCACTAGAAACCGAGTTATTACTTCGGCCCGACCCCCAAACTAATGGAAGCTGACTGCATATTGTCTTCTTCTTTCATTTTCCGCATTCACCTCTCATCTTTTGCGGCGACTTGTAAAAAGGGTATTCTTTACCGCACCGTGAGCATTGCAGGATACACTGACCCGCCTCATCCGATTTTACTCCGGTCCTTATCCCGCAATCATCACAGCGACGGCACACGTTAAGCACATTTGAAGCCATTTTGCCCTCATCGGTTCATTCTTCGAAATCCAGGGAAAATGGATTAGGGACCAAAGCTATAGATCAGGTCAGAAAATGTGTCCATCCAATATCCATCTGCGCATATATAACATTTCTTTCCATCGCACACCTGAGACCCTGTTGCAAACTTCTCAGTGCCCATCTGGCACCATTGGTTATTCATACTCATAATTCACCTTATTGTAGGAAAACTGCTTCTTATCTTGTTTTCACTATCCCTTAAATATAAGAACTATTCTCATATTATCAATTATTAATGAGGTTTTGACTTAACCAGTTTGAGCGCAGTTGCTCCCGGTTACATGTGAGTCAGTACCCAAAAGGGGTCGGGTAACGATAACTAACTAAAATTACGTGACAATGATCTAATATCGTGGCTTTTGTGAGGCTTAGGGGTGTATTTGTGGGTCAAAAACGATCATCTAACGCAAGCCGGAGTTGCTTTTGGCAGGGCCAGGGCCAAACGACACTTCCTGCCCGGATAGTCTTGGCGGGCCCCATGTCCGGCTTAGAGCTATCATTTTGGAGTCAAAGACGAGCTTTTAAGCCCTAATAAGGCATGTGTTTTTGACATTTATCCCTAGAAACTGAATTATTACCCTTTCAGGCAGGCAGAAAAGAGAGCAGCGGGTAGAATTCCACCTTCATATATATTGTATTCGTAAGTGGAAAATACACTCTCCACCTGATTTCCAAAAGGGGAAAATCTGCTATTTTGCAGACTTAAGGTCCCGAATGGCCGTTTAGGGAGGTTTCTCCTGATTTTGTCTCTATTGGTGCTGTTCCGGCGCAGGGTCTAATAAAAAAGAATTCCTTCAAGAGAGAAGGAACAAGTCATGAGCTGCCATCTACTCATAGGGAACTGGAAGCAAGTCAAAGAAGCGGTCGGAGAGGAGAGCAAACTCACCGACGACAATGTGTACGTCATTGCTGGAAAACGCGACATATTATTCGGCAACATACAGGAGAGATACACGGCGTCTCACGTGGAAGGGCACAAAAGGAACTCAAGGATTGAGAAGCTTCTTTGAAGCAGTTGAGGCTTGCTCATCTGTCCATCATTCTTAACATTAATATGGTCCATCTATAACGTGAGTCAAAACTCGGAAGTACCTGTCTCTATTTGTCTGCCCAATTGTCTGTAAGGGTAACTTTCACCTAAAAAGGAGAGATGAGAATGAAGAGAACGCTGGCGGTGGATATGAAAAAAATTGCCTTTATTTTGATGATAGCAATCTCGCTGGCTGGCGGCGCAGTCGCCGTCATGTCTACACCCTCTTATGCTCAGGCCTATGAGTATCCACCCGCGCCCCCGGACCCCTATGAGTATCCCTGGGTGGGGCCTGATACGCCGTGGGTCTATTACAACGGTGATTGGTTTTTAAATGGCGTCCTGTACTATTTTTACGGCCCTGATTACGGTTGGGGCCCATATTATGCTTATGCTCCCAACTATATTGTCAGACCCGGAACATGGTATGCTCCGAGATGGCTGGCGTGGTATCAGAGACAGCCTCAATACTGGGAGAGTTTCCATCGGCAGTATCCTTATTGGCGTGAACACCGGGAGGGTCAGCGATATAACGAAAAATTTTTTGAGGAACACCATCATGGCCAGGGCGGCGGGTGGCAGAAAGGATTCCAGGGCGGCCACGCTGCTCCATCCCACCCTGAAGGAAGCAAACCAGGTCCTGCTGGAGTGGCCCCTGAAAAACAGCACCCCGGTGTGCAGCACGAGCCTAAACCGCAGGAGCAGCACCCCGGTGTGCAGCACGAGCCTAAACCGCAAGAGCAACACCCTGCTGGTGTGAAGCAAGAGCCTAAACCGCAGGAGAAACACCCCGCTGGTGTGAAGCAAGAGCCTAAACCGCAGGAGCAACACCCCGCTGGTGTGAAGCAAGAGCCTAAACCGCAAGAGCAACACCAGCAGCAAAAACCGCAACCCAAAGGTGACGCTAAAGAGAAAGAAAAACAGTAAGGGCACGAACAACAGTAAAGGCTGTAACCCAGTGGATCTGGTTCCGGTAATGATTTGCCGGTCCCAGAAAGGCTCTGTTCTTAATGTGTGGGGATGGATGGATTGTGACCATGCCATCCCCTTTTCTTATCCAGCGATGTGTGATGCTATTTTGCGTTCAAGATTGAATTAATCGAAAAGAGCGGGGAAGTGACTTCCCCGCACCCCGCAAGATTTGGCCGCGCGTGCAGACGCGCGCGGCCAAGCGCTCGCCGGCGGCGGCGGTTGCCCAGCACTTGCTGGGCGGCCGCCGCAGCGCTATTCTTAAATAGCAGCAAAGCTTTGGCCCGAATAAACAAGACAAGCTTTGATGTGATATTTGCAGACATCATTCTGGGGGACGGGACGGGAATCGATATCTTGCGTTAGATCAGGGCAAGAGGACTGATCTACCCGGTAATCATGATCACGGGAGATCCTGCCCTCGATCCCCCCACGATCTGGCCCAAAGTCCAGCCGTAGTGTTAAAATTAGAAACATTCAAACGGGGGAGGGGTGCTGACCACCTCAATCTCAGTGATTAGTTTGCCGAAAAGAGACTGTGATATCCCATACTCTATTGGGGTGGTTCCTGCCCCGTGTGTATTTATCTGTAGCCAAAAAGGAGTTCCAGAAACCCAATAAGTGCCGCAATAGAAGGGCAATCCCGATCAAGTCTGCAGAAAGGAATGCAATAATGCCAGGGGGAACACGGGGCTGTGAGATAACCTTACGTAGGGAAGCAGAACGAACGCTGAAATCGAGTATGCTACCGCCAGGGGAGATGCCCACCGAGGACGCACAGCGACTTATCCATGAATTGCAGGCTCACCAGATTGAACTCGAAATGCAGAACGAGCAACTCCGCAATGTTCAGACGCAGCTTGAGGAATCCCGCATGCGCTATGCAGACCTCTACGACTTTGCTCCCCTCAGCTATTTTACTTTCGATGAGCAGGGACGGATCATGGAGGTGAATCTTACCGGTGCTAAGCAATTGGGTATCGAGAGGGGCAACCTCATCAACATCCCCTTTGTGACTATTGTGGTCGAGAGCGACTGGAAGGGATTTTTCTCCCACTTAAAGAAGGTTTTCGATACCCATGAGGGCGACACGTGTGAAGTGAGACTGAGGGCGAAAGAGAGCGGCGAGTTTTTTGCCAGCCTCGATAGCATATTCATGGAAAGCGTAAACGGCACTGTCTCTTGCAGAACCTCCGTAACGGACATCACCGAGCGTAAGCGGGCGGAAGCTGCACTCCTTGAATCCGAACAACGCGTTCGGCGGTTGAACGAGCACATTCTGAACATGGTGATGATCCTGTCTCATGACATCAGAGGGCCTCTTGTCGCCATTGCTTCCATCTTGAAGCTCATGCTTCGAGGCGTATACGGAAAGCTGGATCAAAGCCCGGCAAACACCGTGCAAGAACTCTTGTCCCGTTGCGCCCGCCTGCTGGGAACCGCCGAGGATTACCTCGGGAAAGCCTCCATCGTCGGTGGTCCGATGGTAATGGAACGCGAGGTGCTGGACCTGCGGCAGGATATCATCGACGCCGTGTTGGACGAACTCGCGGACGACATCACCATGCGTGAGATCGTCATCGACAATCGCCTGGGGGCGATTCCCGCCGGTTCCATCCCCATCCGCGCCAACAAGACCTGGCTGAAGGCCGTCTACAGGAACCTCTTCACCAATGCTGTCAAGTTCGGGGGGAAGGGGTGCACCATCTCTTTTGGTTTTGAAAAACACGAATCGCATTATCGTCTGAACGTTTACAACAGCGGCAGACCGATTGCTGAAGGAGATCGCGAGAAGCTATTTGGCAGGTTTGAGCGAATCGAGCCATCGGAAGGTCCCGCTCCGGACGGTGTCGGCCTGGGTTTGTCCCTTTGCAGGGAAATCATCCTCGAACACGGCGGTGAGATATGGTACGAGGCCCGTCCGGACGGGTCTAACTTCGTGTTCACCATATCAAGGAAAGATGAGTGTGAGGCTTAGACTGCCAGGGATTGTGGAAGGAGTGGAGCGCGGCGGAGGTGCTGCGCTGCTGGGTGAATACAGCATAATATTCCAGAAAGGAGTCCTAACTGATGGACCGGTTCATTTGTATCCATGGGCATTTTTATCAACCTCCCAGAGAAAACCCCTGGCTGGAGATGTTGAATAAGGCTGCACAACTGGTCCGGACCTTGCCGTTCGAGGTCAGTCTCTGGAAAACCCAAAACATCTGCTAGAAAATCCTTCATGCCCACTGTTCCAACTTCAAGGAGAATGCCGGCCAGGGCGACCAAAATGCGCAAGAACAGCTAAGCCGTTACACGGAGTTGGCCAAGAATTTTTTGCTGCGGCCGCCCGTATGCACCGTAAACAGCGATCCTGCAAACAGATAGAAAACCGGAAAGTGTCCCATGAATATGCCAACCGCTACCTATCGGATTCAATTCAGATTCATTCGGTTTCAACTCGGTTTTTACGGCGGCTTTCCGCCTGCAGGGAGTCTTAACTGTCAAGCTACTATCTTTAGTAAGGACAAAAGGCATAGGAGGCAATCAAATGCGTAAACGTTTGATCACCCAAGGCGCTCAAGGTATCGTACCCCCCGATGAAGACTGGCTGGACTTGGAGAACTTAGCGCAGGCGGAGCTCACGTCCGAGAATGCGTCACATCCGATCGAGTCGGCTTTGAAACCCGGTGTGGGATCGGGTTGGCAGGCGTCAGAACCAGGTCGGCAGACAGTCCGGCTGTTGTTTGACAAGCCGTTGCGGGTCAGGCGTGTTCATCTAGTGTTTCACGAAGATGAGCAGCAGCGCACGCATGAGTTCCTGCTGCGGTGGTCCTCCGACGGCGGTCGCTTCTACCGGGAAATTGCGCGTCAGCAGTATAACTTTAGCCCTCCAGATAATACCCGCGAAATTGAAGACTATGAAGTTGATCTTGTCGGGTTGACGGTGCTGGAAGTAAGCATTTCCCCTGACATCAGCGGGGGAAGCGCGCGTGCATCGATTGCTGAGTTGCGCCTCGCATAATCACTAGATTTGCTCCCGGAGCTTAAAGTTCGGAGGGCAACTCTTTGGAGGAACCTTTCATGCCTATTATACCCGCTGCCAAGGCTGAGCCCCCCTTCCGGCAACTTCCCGTTACGGCGCTCATGGAACACCTGAATTCCAGCCCTGAGGGACTGAGCAGTGAATTTCCCCGTTCAGGCTGACAGAAAAGAGAACAGCGGGTAGAACTCCACCTTCATATATATTGTATTCGTAAGTGGAAAATACACTCTCCGCCTGATTTCCAAAAATGGAAAATCTGATATTTTGTGGCCATAAGGTCCCGAGCGGCGGTTTAGGGATGCTTCTCCTGATCTTGTCTATATTGGTGCTGTTCCTACGCAGAGTCTAAAAAAGAATTTCTTCAAGAGAGAAGGAATAAGTCATGAGCTGCCATCTACTCATAGTGAACCGGAAGCAAGTCGAGGGAGCAGTCGGAGAGGAGGGCAAACTCACCGGGGACAATGTGTACGCCATTGCTGGAAAACGCGATATATTATTCGGCAAGATGCAGGAGAGAGACACGGCATCGTACGTGAAAGGGCACAAAAGGAACTCGAGGATTGAGAAGCTTCTTTGAAGTAGTTGAGGCTTGCTCATCATCTTTATATATGTAGAAGGTGGTGTTTAAAGCGGAGTCTATCTTACGGAAATCCCTGATGGCTCCGGTGGGATTCTGATGTGTGGATCATGTATCGAGCTTTTTGATCCGATTTTTAACAAGTTGGTAGGATGTCACAGTTCTTTTGCTCTTCTTTTTCAACCCGGACGGTCACGAGAACGCCAACCGGTCTTCCGAACATAACTTTGTGATTTGCTTGAGTCTGCCCTGCATTTTCTGCGAAATCCTCTCCTGAATTCTTACAGCCCTGTCGCCTTTCGCTTTCTTGAGAAGCCGTGCCGCAGCAACAATATAATCTGGCTCGCCTTTAGCAGCCAGCTCCTGCGCAAGTGTGGCGACGTTCTGAAACTCGGAAAGGATGCAATATTCCTCGCTCGGGATAAAAGACTCGAGTTGAACGTACGCGATTTCGAGATCAGTTTGCCGGTCGCAGGTGGGATTATCCGAGAGTTCCTGGTAAATTGCCGCCGCAATCAGGTTCTTGGGCAAAGGAAGGACCGATTCAGGGCCGACCGGTGCACTCCATTTTTCGAGAAGCTCTTGGTACGAGGCAATGGTTTTTCGGCGCTCCCGGCAGAGCCGCTCGAAATCGCGGTCAAAGGCCCTGATTTGCGGGGTCTTCAATTCAGACCGCGAATGGGGTGCTATGGGAGACGCAGGTTTCTCTATCTTTCGCTTTCCTGGGCGGACCGTCCGGGGTGCGATCATCACAATATTTTCCTTTAGGCAACAAGGCCGAGTGAGAAATCGCACGAGGATAAAATTCGGAGAGCAGGGAATGACTCGGCTGAACGTTGACAAACAGTGCCGGAAATGGATGCATTTTATCGGAAACGGATCGCTGACAAATCAGGTTAACAGGTTATTTCACTATGCAGTAATGCCGTGTCCCGCAGGGCATGGCCCTGCGGGACTGCTGAACTTTGTACAGGCTCGACTAACTATCTACTCTCAGTCGTAGTCGTGGTTTTGGTCCGATTCTCTTCACTGCCGGGCTTTTCGGTCGTCGTCGTCGTG
>Ga0208188_1000504_pt1 | contig 24127 bp, 20 predicted proteins | sample June2015DPH_8_50_FD_184698 | JGI IMG/M metagenome (GOLD analysis project Ga0208188, IMG submission 184698) | Peatland microbial communities from SPRUCE experiment site at the Marcell Experimental Forest, Minnesota, USA - June2015DPH_8_40... | ecosystem: Environmental > Terrestrial > Soil >...
CGCAACGCAAGCGTGAACACAGCGATTTTTCGTTTTTGACCACTGGCAGCGCGTGGCTGCCGCCGGTTCTGGCCGTGTTGGTTTGCGGTTTGCAAATGACGTTTTGGCAGAACGCAACGAATTACACGGGCGAGATGTTCGACCTGTTGCTGTTCGCGTTCGTGATTTGGTCGTTGCTGGAATACCGGCTGGATGATCGCGAATGGCGTTTGTTTCTGGCCTCGGTCGTGTATGGCGCGGGCATGGCAAATAATTGGGCAATGGTGGGATTTTTTCCGGCTTTCGCAGCGGCGATAGTGTGGATTCGCGGCTTGAGCTTCTTCAAGCCGCGATTTCTCCAAAGAATGATGTTGTGCGGGCTGCTGGGAATGACGTTTTTCCTTTTGCTGCCACTGCTGGTCGTGATTTCGGGCAAGGTGCCGATGACTTTCTGGGGGACACTGAAAACCAGCCTGGTTCCGCAATATAATGTGCTGAAACTTTATTTCTTCTGCTGCCTCCACCCATCGCAACATCTTGAATTCCTGGCGTTGTTGCTGGCTTACCTGATACCGGTGTTCGTGATGGCGATTCGCTGGAAAGCGGCCTTCGGCGATCACAGCCCCATGGGCATGGCGTTGACGAGTTTCCTGTTTCATCTGGTGTGCGCCGCCTTTTTGATCTTCTGCATTTGGATGGCATTTGACCCGCCGTTCAGCCCGCGGCAGCTCAACCTGGGAACACCGCTCTTGACCCTTTATTATCTCGGCGCATTGAGCATTGGTTATTTCAGCGGCTATTTTTTGCTCGTTTTTGGCAAAGCACCCAGCAGCCGGGTGCAACCACCCCGACCGGATCCGTTTCAATTTTTGGATCCCCTGGTAATCGTCGGCGTTTGGGTGCTCGCGGCGGCAGCAGTAACCGGGCTGATTTACAGAAATACGCCGCAAATCCGCGCGGCAAACGACGATACATTCCAAAAATATGCATCGTTTGTGGAGGAGAATCTACCGCGTTCGGGCGGCGTTTTGTTGAGCGATGATTCGAGCCGTTTATTTCTGGTGGAGGCGGCGTTGGCGCGGGACGGCCGGGCAAAGGATTTTTTGCCGCTCGATACCCAGTCCCTGAACTGGCCTGCTTATTCCCGGTTCCTGCACGACAAATTCCCGCAAAAGTGGCCGGAACTGGTTTCGCCGAAAGAAGTGAAACCGGTCAATCCGATTGAACTCGTCGGTGCCTTGACCATGCTGGCCAAATCCAACGAGCTTTATTACCTGCATCCGAGCTTCGGCTACTATTTCGAGCAATTCTATCAGGAGCCGCACGGTCTGGCCTGCAAACTAAAAACACTGCCCAGTGACACGCTGTTGCCACCGTTACCGGACAAAAATCAAATCGCTGAGAACCAGGCATTCTGGGCGCGGGTGGAAACGCAGGCGTTCGCTCCCATTAAACGCGCGGTCACGCCGCCCGACCCGAATGCGCCGTGCAGTTGGGGTCAGCAAATGCTGGATACACTTCACGTGCCCCGCGAACAAAATCAAAATGCCATCCTTGCCGGAACCTTTTACTCGCGCAGCCTGAATTTCTGGGGTGTTCAGTTGCAACGTGCCGGCGATCTTACAAACGCCGCCGCGTGTTTCGCCATGGCAAAAGAAGTCAATCCCGACAACTTCATCGCGCAAATCAATCTCCGGTTCAATCAAAGCCTTCGTGCCGGCAAAAGAGTGCCGCTGGACTTGTCCAAAACCACCAGTGATCAATTTGGCAAATACCGCGATTGGAACCAAGCGCTCAACGCCAACGGGCCTTTCGATGAACCGAGTTTTTGTTTTGTCGAGGGCCTTAACCTGGCGGCGCGAAACGGATTCTTTCGCCAGGCCGTTGCGCCGTTGGCGCGCGTTCGAGAATTCGAGCCGGACAATCTGGTCGCACGACTCTGGCTCGGCCAGATTTACGTGATGTTCCACCTGCCCGACCGCGCGCTCGATGCGTTGCGCGATCCGCTGGAACAGCCGGAAAGATTTCCGCTCGCCAAAACGAATGAAACTCAACTAAATGTCATCGCCGCCGCCGCTTATTTTCAAAAAAATGACCCGGCACAGGGAACGCAACTTCTTGAAACCGAAATCGCCCGCCATCCGACCAACGACGACCTGCTCCTGACGGCGGCGCAAATTTATTTGGCCCGCGGGCTTTTTACCAACGCGCTCACCATCATTGACCTCAAACTCCGGCTCACACCCAACGACCCGGCCTGGCTTTTAAATCGGGGCTACGTTTCCTTTCAGTCCAAAGCCTACGATGACGCCATTGACGCATTCAGCCGCGTGCTCGCCATTCAAACGACCAATTCTGCGGCGCGGTTCAATCGCGCCCTGGCCTGCCTCGCCAGCGGCAAGCTCGAGGCTGCGCGTGCCGATTACAAAACCTTGCAGCAGTCTCTCACCAATGCGTTCCAGATCGCCTACGGCCTTGGCGAAATTGCCTGGCGCCAGCACGAAACGAACGAAGCGATTAGAAATTACAAACTTTATCTGGCCAACGCGAACACCAACACCGCCGAGGCCACAAACGTCATTCAACGGCTCCGCGAACTCAAGGGCCCTTCACCCTGAAACGCGCCAATGCGCGTCACGCACATCATCACCCGGCTGGTCGTCGGCGGCGCGCAGGAAAACACCGTCGCTTCCGTGCTTGGTCTGCGCCAAAAACCCGGCGTCGAAGTTTATTTGATCTCCGGCCCGACGACCGGACCCGAAGGCTCGCTCGAATCTGAATTCGCGGGCACGCCGGAAATTTTCACGCGCGTTCTGGAACTTGTCCGCCCGATTCACCCGCTGAAAGACTGGCTCGCGTTGCGCCGGCTCGAAAAAATTCTGCGCGAACAAAAGCCTGACCTCGTCCACACTCACAGCGGCAAGGCGGGAATTCTCGGCCGCCTCGCGGCCCGGCGCGCGGGCGTGCCGGTGATCATTCACCACATTCACGGCCCTTCCTTCGGCCCGTTTCAAGGATTACTGGCCAACTGGATTTTTACCGCCGCCGAGCGTTACGCCGCCCGCGTCACCACGCATTTTATTTGCTCGGCGCAGGCCATGACCCGGATTTATCTGGCTGCCGGCATCGGACGGCCGGAGATGTTCACCCGCATTTTCAGCGGCTTTCAACTCCAGCCGTTTTTGGACGCCACAAACGATCTTGCGCTCCGGAAAAAATTGGGAATCCCCGCCGATGCTTTTGTCATCGGCAAAATCGCGCGGCTGTTCAAACTCAAAGGCCATGAAGATTTGCTGCTGGCGTTTCAATCGGCGCTGCCGCAATGCCCGCGCGCCCGGTTGCTGCTTGTCGGTGATGGTTCTTTGCGGCCGCATCTGGAAAATCGCGCGCGCAAACTTGGCGTCGCAGAAAAGGTCGTTTTCACCGGACTCGTGCCGCCGAATGAAGTGGCGCGCTACATCGGCATCATGGATTGTCTTGCGCATTTGTCGTCGCGTGAGGCGCTCTCCCGCGCGCTGCCGCAGGCGCTCGCCGCCGGCAAACCGGTTGTTTCCTACAATTTCGATGGTGCGGACGAGATTTGTCTTGATGGCGAAACCGGTTTTTTGGTTCGCACCGGCGACATTGCCACCGTCACCCAACGGCTGCTCCAACTCGCCAACGACGCGCCGTTGCGGGAGCGCCTCGGTCGCCGCGGACAACAATTCGTCCGCGAAAATTTTGCCGTCGAAAAAATGGTGGACGCCATTTACAATCTCTATCTGAAATTGGCCGCCGACCACGGCCTTCGGTTGTGACCTTTCCGTTCAATTTTTTTCTCGCCGCTCTGGCGGGCGCGTTTTTAACGACGCTGCTCGCGCTGCCGCTCTGGCGCGAATGGTGTCTGCGCGTCAATCTCGTGGATGACCCCGGCCAGCGCAAAATCCACGACGCGCCCGTGCCGCTCGCCGGCGGCCTCGCCGTGCTCACCGGCATTTTGTTGCCGCTCACGGCCGGAGCAATTTCGCTCAAGCTCGGTGTGAACATTGCCGGCCAAACGCATCTGATTGCGCACGGATTGAACCGCCGCGCCATTGAACTTGCCGTAATTGCGTTCGGCGCGATTGCGATGGTCGTGCTTGGCTGGCTGGACGACAAACATGAACTGAAACCCTTGCCGAAATTTATCGGCCAATTGTTCATCGCCGTGCTCGTTGCCGCCGCCTGCAAGCGCATCACGCTCTTCGTGCCCAGCGTCACGTTCAGCTACGCCATTACCATTCTGTGGGTGCTCACGGTCGTCAACGCCTTCAATTTCATGGACAACATGAACGGCCTTTGTGCCGGGCTGGGCGCGATTGGCGCGTGGCAATTTGCCGTCATCGCCGCGGGGGATGGCGAATACCTCGTGGCGTTGATTGCGTTTCTGGCGTGCGGCGCGCTCGTTGGTTTTTTGCCATCCAATTTCCCCCATGCGCGCGCCTTTCTCGGCGACGCGGGCAGCCATCTCGTCGGCTATCTGCTCGCGGTGCTGGCGATCCTGCCGCACTTTTACACGAAACGAAATCCCCACCCGTTCGCCGTGCTCTCGCCGTTGTTCGTGCTGGCCATTCCACTGGCCGACCTCGCGTGGGTTGTCATCCAACGCACGCTGGCAGGCAAACCATTTTATATCGGCGACACGAATCACCTGTCGCACCGGCTCGTCCGCATGGGGATGAGTCGGACCCGCGCCGTGCTGCTCATCTGGCTGGTCGCCGCCGCCATCGGTTCCATCGCCTGGTGGCTCTGATTGGAGCGGCGCTGCTGCACCGCCCCAATTACAAATTTATTGCTGCGCTGGCTGTCGGTAAATTTAGGGCAGAGCGGCAGCGCCGCCGGGTATGATGGCCCGCAGCCGAACAGCCCTACCGTCTCTGGAATATGTGCCGATGATTATCGGGAAATGGTATCAAGTCTCACCCAGCCATGATTCGCATAGAGAACTTCAGCGGAAGGGGCACAAAGATAAAGGCGTTTTACACTCAATTGGCGCGCTTCTTTTGTCAATCGGCGAATAAGCTCAGTTGCCACGCCACGGCCTCGATGCTCTTTAACCACGAAGATTCCGCCCAGGGGTGACAATATTTTTCATTTTCGTTCCGCCATTGCAAACCGCCGGCGCCCGTTTTAGAATTTTCACAATTCATTCAGCGCATGGCGGAATATAAAGTCCAGTTTGAGGTCTTCGAAGGACCGCTCGATTTGCTCCTTTACCTCATCAAAAAGGAGGAGGTGGACATTTATGAGGTCAACCTCACGCGGCTCGCCACGCAGTTCATCGAATACATCGACCTCATGCGCCAGTTCGATCTGGAGATCGCCGGCGAATTCCTCGTCATGGCCTCGACGCTCATGTATATCAAGAGCCGCGAACTGCTGCCCGTGGACCAGCAGGTGCAGGTGGAAGGCGAGGAGGAAGGCGAAGACCCGCGCTGGGAATTGATCCGTCAGCTCGTCGAATACAAAAAATTCAAGGACGCCGCCGCCCGCCTGCAGGTGCTCGAGGCCGAACAGGAAAACATTTTTCCGCGCCTGCCCGGCAAACTCGAATTTGAAAGCGCCGCGCCGCCGCCCAAGCCGGACGTTTCGATTTTCGATTTGCTCAACGCCGTCAACGGCGTGCTTCAACGGTTCGCCAGGCGTGAAGACCGGGGCGACATTTTTGAGGACAAATGGAGCGTTAGTGAAAAAATCGAGTTCATTCTCCACGCGATTTCCGGGCGCGGCAGCCTGCGCTTCGCCGAATTGTTCGAGGGCGCGGCCAGCCGCTCCGAAGTCGTCTGCACCTTCCTGGCGCTGCTCGAATTGATCCGCCTGCGGCAGCTTGTTTGCTCGCAACCTGAAGCATTCGGCGAAATTGAAATCCGCCTCGCTGTGGTGGCAGCAGATGTGGCACAGACCTCTGGTCTGTGTGAGGCAAAAGGGGAAATGATTCAATCTGATCAAAAAGAACACAGGTCGGAGACCTGTGCCACGCCGGCGACAGCGCCTGAACCGGCCGCGGTGCCCGCATCCGAACCGGTTATTTCTCAAACAACTGTTGCTGCCAGCGAGGCTGGCGCGGAAGGTGAAGGCACGCATCACGCGTAAATCGTAAATCGAAAATTTAAAATGGAACTTAAACTCATTCTGGAATCGTTGCTGTTCTCCGCGCAAAAACCGCTGAGTGTGAAGGAACTTCGCGATGTGCTCGCCGCCGCTGCCGGACACGAAGATGCCGATGCCACAGCCGAATCGCTGGCCAAAGTCAAGGAGGGCGAACTGACCGCCGCGTTGGAACAATTGGCGCGCGAACACGAAACCGCCGCGCGCAGCTATCGCCTCGCATGCGTCGCGGGTTCCTGGCAATTCGTCACGCAGCCGGAATTTGGCCCGTGGTTGCGCGCGCTCGTGGGCGTGAAAACGCGTCCGCCGCGGCTTTCGCTGCCCGCGCTCGAAACGCTGGCCATCATCGCTTATCGCCAGCCCATCACGCGCGCTGAGGTCGAACAGATTCGCGGCGTGAACGTGGACGCCACGATGCAGACGCTCATGGAACGCGGATTGGTGGAGGCCGTTGGCCGCGCCGAAGTTGTGGGCCGCCCGCCGACTTACGGCACGACCGCGTTGTTCCTTGAATACTTCGGCCTGCGCAGTTTGGAGGATTTGCCCGCCGCGGATGAACTCCGTCGCATTGTTGTTGAAAGACCGCCCGCGCCCGTCACCGCCGAACCCGGCCTGGCCACCACGCCACCGGAACAACTCACATTGCAGCCTGCCGCGCCGGCGCCGGGCGAAGGCGGAAATAAAGAAGCTGGAAGCCAAAAGACAGGGGAACAGGAAAAATCGCAGTGAATTCTTTGGAGGGCGGCTGTTACCGGATATTTTGAGGTAGGGACGCGTTCCATCCGCGTCCCCATAATCCTGAGATTTCTCTTTTTGTCCGCCTGCCGATTTCTCACCATCCACCCATGAGCTGGGGCGAGGGAATTTATCCTGACGTTGGACGCCGGACACCCGCCGCCGGCGCGCACATCTTTTCCGGACAGCCAAATATTTTCTTTGTCACGGTCAACGCCAAGGACTCCGTGCCGTGGATGGCCGATGCCATTGTGCAAGATTCGCTCACGAAACTCTGGCGGGAGGACGCGCGCGCGTGGCTCACCGGCTATTATCTGCTCATGCCGGATCATCTGCATTTCTTTTGCGCGCCACGCGATCTGCATTTTGGCATTGATCAGTGGATTGAGTTTTGGAAGCGCCAATTCAGCCGCCGTCACCCGGGCCAGTCATGGGCTTGGCAGCGAAAGTCGTTCCATCATCGAATGCGCAACCGCAAAGAATATGAGGAGAAGCTGGATTATGTACGGGAAAATCCACTGCGGAAAAAACTGGTGGCGAGTCCGGATGAATGGCCCTACCAAGGCCGTGTCCACGAATTGCGGTGGACAAGTGATTGAGAGAAAAATGGGGACGCGGGTGGAACGCGTCCCTACCCCATGCCAACGCGTGATTCGTGAGAATTCACAACCCGCTTGGCAAGAGATTGCGCCGATTCATTCGAGCCACAGGCTCGACGCTACAACAATTCAAACCTTCGACAGCGCCTGTTTCAGGTCGGCAATCAAGTCCTCGACATCTTCCAATCCCAATGCGATGCGCACCAGGTTGTCCACCATGCCGAGGGACTCGCGGTAGGCCACCGGATAATCGAAGAACGACATCATGGACATCTGGGTGACGAGGCTCTCGGAACCGCCCAGGCTGGGCGTAATGAGGAAAAGTTCCAGCGAGTCAATGAACCGCCGCGTCGCCCGGTCATCGCCTTTCACCAGGAAACTGATGACGCTGCCGAACCCGCGCATCTGTTTTTTTGCCAGCCGGTAATCAGGATGCGACTTCAATCCGGGATACCAGACCTTTTTGATTTTGGGATGGGATTCGAGGAACCGGGCAATTTCGAGTCCGGCACGGTTGTGGTGTTCCATCCGCAGGCCAAAGGTTTTCAATCCGCGTTCCAGCAGAAAGCAGGTGAGCGGTCCCGGAATGGAACCGATCATCCGCTGCAGTTTGTTCAGGTCTTCGAGCAGCTTGTGATTGCCCAGCGTGACACCGGCCAGCAGATCGTTATGGCCGCCGAGATATTTCGTGGCCGAGTGGATGACGATGTTCACGCCCAGTTCCAACGGACGGATGTTGAAGGGCGTGGCCAGCGTGGCGTCAATCATCGTGAGCAGCTTGTGCCGTTTCGCAACCTTCACGATGGCCGGGAGGTCCGGCACACGCAGATAGGGATTCGTCGGCAGTTCGGTGAAAATGATGTTCGTGTTGGGCTGGATGGCCTTTTCGATGGCCGCCGCCGTCGGGTCCCCGAGACTGGTTTGAATCCCGAATTTCTTCAGCAGGTTGGTCGCGAAATCACGCGTCTGCCGGTAGCAGTCGCTCGTGAAAATGATGTGGCCGTCCTTTTTCATGTAGGCCATGAGCGTGAGAATGACCGCGCTCATGCCGGTCGAAAAAAGAATGGCCCGTTCGGCGCCCTCGACAGCGGCGAGCTTGCGCTCGGTCTCCTGCTGCGTGGGATTGCCGTAACGGCCGTATTCGTGCTCGCGGATAACGCGGCCCTGGCCCTTGGCCTTCATGAACTCAAAGACTTCGGACGTGGACTCGAAGCTGTAGTTCGAGGTGTGGACGATGGGCGTGGAAACGGCGTGGTGCGCCTTGCGATGTTTGCCCCGGCCGTGAATGGCGAGGGTGGACGGACCCCACTTATGCAGGTTGTGAATTTTAGAAGTCATTGAACAAATCTCCATTTCTGGGGGACGAGACCTGCGTGTCCCCCACTCTCCATGAACCGTCCGAACGTCCGCCAGGTTTTGGACTGCGCCAGCCCTCTGGCGCTTTGGGCAGACGCCAGCAGTGCCAAAGCGGTGGAGGGCCACCGCAGTCCAAGACGCTGCCGCGCCAACGCAAGCTTTTTACAATTCAAAGCCTTGGTGTGCGATTTCGCAATCATGGAGGCTTTCAGTAAAAAATGATTCAGGGTCTCGTGTAACTCGACCCTCCGATTGCTAGACATTGAACCGGCTCCTTTGCTTGAGCGCCTTGTGAAGCGCGTCTTTCACCGCGTCCAAACGGGCGGGCAGTTCGATTGGCTGGTTTGCATGGCGGCACGGAAAATCCAGTTTCTTCTGGTGATACTTTACCTTCATCTCGACGAATTTCAGTCCATGCGCCGTGGAGATGACGACCACGCGCTCGGATTTGGCAATCTTGCCGGCTTTGAGCAGCTTGATCAAAACCGCCAGCGCCACACCGGTGTGCGGACAGTTGAACATGCCGGTGCGGTCGCCCAGCGCCGCGGCGTCGGCCAGTTCCTCCTCGTTGGCCTGTTCGACGATGCCGTTGAATTGTTTCAACGTGCGGATCGCTTTTTGAATGCTGACCGGATTGCCGATTTGAATGGCGCTGGCCAAAGTCTTTTGCGCGTGGACCGGCTCGAACGTCTCGAAGTTCTTCAGATAAGACCGGTAAAGCGGATTGGCTCGCTCCGCCTGGGCCACCACGATGCGCGGCAACCTGGAAATCAAGCCGAGGTCTTTCATCATCATCAGGCCCTTGCCGAGCGCGGAAACGTTGCCCAGATTGCCGCCGGGAATGATGATCACGTCCGGCGCTTCCCAGTCGAACTGCTGGACAATTTCGATGCCCACGGTTTTCTGGCCCTCGACGCGCAACGAATTCATCGAGTTCGCCAGATAGAGCGTTTCGTCCTTGGTGATTTCCTGGACCAGCCGCATGCAGCCGTCGAAGTCGGTATCGAGATAGAGCACGAGTGCGCCGTTCGAAATCGGCTGGATGAGCTGCGCGCCGGAAATTTTTCCGCGCGGGAGGAGCACAATGGATTGGATGCCCGCCGCGGCGCAGTAGGTCGCCAGCGCCGCCGAGGTGTCGCCAGTGGAGGCGCAGACGACGGCTTTGATCGGCGCGCCTTCGGAAATCATCTGCTTCACCTGCGACACGAGCACCGTCATGCCGAGGTCCTTGAACGAGCCACTGTGGGTGTTGCCGCAGAGTTTGATCCAAAGTTCGTTTACCCCGATTATCTTTCCGAAGCGTTCAGCCCAGAAAAGATTGGTGCCGCCTTCGTAAAGTGAAACGACGTCGTCGTTCTTGATCTGCGGCAGGATCCATTCCTTCTTGCCCCACACGCCGGAGCCGTAGGGCCATTCATTGCTCTTGTAGCGCTTTTCGAAAAGTTTTTTCCAGCTCGCGGCGCTGCGGCGGGACAGCGTCTTGAGATCATGCTGCACTTCCAGCAGCGAATGGCAGCGCTTGCATTGGTACACAATGGAGTTGAGCGGATAAGTTTCTCCGCACTCCGGGTTGATACATTGAAACCAGGCTCGGTATGACATCGTTATCTTTCCTGTGCCGCGCGGCCCGGGATTCTCACCCGGGACAGCCACGGCACAATTCACAATGCTTCAGCATGAACGTGGAGGTCGTGGTTTTCAAGGAAACAGCGCACCCCAGCCGGAAAAATTAGACCGGTTACTTGGCTGGGTAAGCTGTGGAAGCCTATGGCGTGTTTTCAAATCGGCAGACGCTCGAAGCCGGAGTGCGCCCGTCCCCGGGCGCAGCAACTTCCGTCAGCCAAGAGCGCATGGAATTGCGGAAAACTAGAAGCTGGCGGACATGGCTGTGGCCGAGGACGGCCACACTCCGTATTTTGAAAACACGCCCTATCGCCGGCCCAGCCGCTCCAGCAGCTTCGCGTGAATCCCGCCGAAACCGCCGTTGCTGAACACCACGACGATGTCGCCGCCCTGCGCGCTTTTGGCGACGTGCGCGACGATGGAATCCACGTCGGGTAGATAAGCCGCGTTCTTGCCGGCGGTTTTCAAATCCTGCATCAACTTTTCGGGATTGAGCCGCTCTTCAGGCGCGAGCTGTTCCAGTCGCGCCACCTCCGCAACCACGACCGCGTCGGCATCGGCAAAGGCAGTTGCCAGTTCGGATTGAAAAACATTTCGCCGCGTCGTGTTTGAGCGCGGCTCGAAGATGGCCCAAATTTTCTCGTGCGGATATTTCAGCCGCAGCGCTTTCAGCGTCTCCCGAATCGCCGTTGGGTGATGGCCAAAATCGTCCACCACGGTCACACCGCCCGCAATACCGCGCACTTCCATGCGGCGTTTGATGCCCTTGAACGTGTCGAACGCGGACTGGATTTGATGGTTCTTCAACCCGCAATGCTTGGCGCACGCGATGACCGCCAGCGCGTTCCGCACGTTGAGTTCGCCGACCAGGTTCAGATGAAATTTGAAGCTCGGAATTTCAAACTCCGTTGCCGTTGGGCCGTAACGAAGGTTGAATGCGTGAATGGCGTTGCCCTCGCCGAGGCCGAAGCGCTTGACCGGGCAATGCGTCACTTCGAGCAAGGACGCGAGGTTCGGGTCGTCGCCGTTGCCGAGCAGCAGGCCGTTGCGCGGGATGAGCCGGATGAAGTGCGAGAACGTTTTCTTGATGGCGTCCAGGTTGTCAAAAATGTCGGCGTGATCGAATTCGAGGTTGTTGATGATGCCGATTTCCGGCTGGTAATGGATGAACTTGCTGCGCTTGTCGAAAAACGCGGTGTCGTATTCGTCGCCTTCGATGATGAACCATTCGCTGCCTGCTCGCGATTTATCGGAGTCGGTGAACCGCGCGCCCTGGCTGAGATTGTTTGGGATGCCGCCGATGAGATAGCTCGGATTCAGCCCGTTGTGTTCGAACACCCAAGTCAGCAATGAAGTCGTCGTGGTTTTGCCGTGCGTGCCGGTGACGACGATGGAGCGTTTGCCACGAATGAAGAATTCCGCCAGCAACGCCGGCAGCGAACAATAGCGCAGCTTGTGGTCGAGCACGAACTCGGCTTCCGGGTTGCCGCGGGAAATGGCGTTGCCAATCACCACCAAACCGGGCTTGTGCGCGAGGTTCCGCTCCGCGTAACCGTTCATCACCCCGATCTTCCGCTCCGCGAGGAACGTGGACATGGGCGGATAGACATTCTGGTCCGAACCGGTGACCTCAAAGCCTTTTTCCTGCATGGCCGCGGCGGCGGACGCCATCGCCGTACCGCCGATGCCGACAAAGTGAACCGATTTGACTTCCGATGAAAACATCGCTGGAGATTAACCACCCGAACGCGAAGGCACAAAGTTTTTTGCCGAGGCGGTTTTTGTGCCTTTGTGTTAAACTTTAAGTTTCCGTTCCAAAATTTCCCCGGCGAGCGCCGGGTTCGCCTTGCCCTTGCTCAATTTCATCACCTGGCCCTTGAGGAAGGATCGGCGTTTTGAAACTCTAGAGCCACTGTTGAAAACAATTTGCATTTGTCGCAGCGAAGGCCAAACACGTTCGATTCCTGTTCAACCCACTTGCTTCCACAACCGGGACATCGTCTTTTTGCCTCCGCTTTTTGAGAAGCTCCATAGTATCGGTGCAAATAATAAAAAACCGGCACGCCCGTTCTTTTTTCAAGCGAGGTGCAAAGCTCTCGACCAAGGATCGTCAAGTTGCTTTTAAGATCTGACATTTGGCGATAGCCAAACATTTCCCCTGCGCCGGACTCCATGAATAGGGAGTCGCAATTTCTATAAATTTCCTGCCAGCCCAGAATGTCATCGTAAGCCCCGTTTTCAAACCGGGGCAAACGGTACAACGGCACAGGTTGGCGGCATTTTCCACAAACAACCGGAGAACTGCGATCCATAAAATGGGTGAACAGGTAGAAATACGGCCGCTGTTTGCATTGGCACGCTTGAGGGGTTTCCAAAATTTCACCGGTTTTTTTTATCTGCGGCTCGCGAACGGAGACCTTCAAAAGTTTTTTATATGCCTTGGCAGCGTAGAAAGTGTGGTGGCGCGCATCGAGGGAATCCTTTTCCGGACAAATGCAGGTGTAATGAATCGTGGAACGGCCTTGAATGATGTAATCTTCATTTACGGTCTGCCCGCCTTTGCTTAGTGCGCCAACAAAGTACCAGAAATCTTGAAGAAAAATTTCTCGCTCGATCCCCTGCTTCGGAAAAAAACTGTATTTACATGCGAACATTTAACCCTTCAACTTCCGTTCCAAGATTTCGCCCGCCAAGGCCGGGTTCGCCTTGCCCTTGCTCAGTTTCATCACCTGGCCTTTGAGGAAATTCAACGCGGCGGCTTTGCCGGCCTTGAAATCGGCTGCCGGGCCGGGATTCGCGGCAATGGCTTCGTCGCAGAATTTTTCAATCGCGCCGGTGTCGCTTACCTGCGCCAGTCCTTTTTCCTGGACAATCGCCGCCGGTGATTTGCCGGTCTCGAACATCTCGGCAAACACCTGCTGCGCCGCCGAGCTGCTGATGGTTTTGTTTTCGACCAGACCTGCCAGTTCCAGGATTGCCTCCGGCTTGAATTTGAGGTTATCCAGCGTCATGGTAGGGACGCGTTCCACCGCGTCCCTATCTGTACTGGAAGTTTGGGACGGAGTGGAATCCGTCCCTACCAATTTCTCATTCGCCTCGGCCAGCTTGGCCCGGAGGTTGTTGATGACCCAGTTCGCAATGGATTTCGGGTTCTTCGACTTTTTGGCAATCCCTTCAAAATAATTTCCCAGCGGCACGTCCCACACGAATGTCTGGGCGTCGGAGGCGGGCAATCCGTAATCTTTCATGAACCGCTGCTTGCGCGCCAGCGGCAGTTCCACCACGCGCGATTTTACTTCGGCCAGCCACGCATCCGTCGGTGCCAGCGGCATCAGGTCGGGATCAGGGAAATACCGGTAGTCGTGGGCATCTTCCTTCGTGCGCATCTCCTCGGTGATGCCCACGCCGTCGTCCCAGCGGCGCGTGGATTGAATCAGCTTGCCACCCTTCGTCAGCACTTCAATCTGGCGCGGGATTTCATATTCCAGCGCGCGGCGCACACCGGAAAAGCTATTCATGTTCTTGATTTCAATCTTCGCGCCGAGCTCTTTCGTGCCTTTGGGACGCACGCTCACGTTCACGTCGCAGCGCACCATGCCCTTTTCCATGTCGCAATCGCTCACACCGCCGTAAACCAGGATGTCCTTGAGTGCGTTGAGATATTCGTAGGCCATGTTGGCGCTCGTGATGTCCGGCTCGGAAACAATTTCCATGAGCGGCACGCCGGCGCGGTTGAAGTCCACGCCGCTGTTGCGCTCGAAATGCGTGCTCTTGCCCACGTCCTCCTCCAGGTGCGCGCGGGTGATGCGGACGCGCGACAGGCCGCCGTTGAATTCAAATTCGACGTGGCCGTTGGCCGTGGATGGCTGGTCGTATTGCGTGATCTGGTAATTCTTCGGCATGTCCGGGTAGAAATAACTCTTCCGGTCGAACTTGGCGAAGCGGGGAATCTCGCAATTCAGCAGGAAACCGGTGAGCACCGTCAGGCGCAGCGCCTCGTCATTGGGCACGGGCAGGACGCCGGGCAGGCCGAGGCAGACGGGGCAGACGTTGGTGTTGGGCGGCGCGCCGAACGCGTTGACGCAACCGCACCACATCTTCGATTTCGTTTTGAGCTGGACGTGGGTTTCCAGCCCGATGACCGCTTCGTATTCCATAATTGCAGGCAAAGTTTAACCACGAATGGACACGAATGGACACGAATTTTTTGCCACAAACGAACACAAAGAATTTTCTTGCCGCGTCGAAACGAAATGAAGGCGGGAACCACGGACCTGTCCTCCGTAGCAATACTGCGAAGGAGGATGGCCACGGCTTGCCACGCCGCTATACGCGGATTTTTGGCGAGGCAGACCGGTATTCGGTTGAAGAAACCTGCTCGCTTTTCCGTGCCAGTCCATTTATTATGACTACCATGCAACCCTCAAAGGCAAGTAGCCCGATGCGAATACTGATCGTTGACGACGAGGAAAATATTCGCCGGATAATGGTTGTCGTACTCGAAGCGATAGGGCACGAAACGGTGAGCGTTGAAAATGGCGCCGCCGCGCTGCAGCAGCTTGAAAACGACACGTTCGACATCGCGTTCCTGGATTTGAAATTGGGCGGGGAAAACGGACTGGATTTGCTGCCCGAGTTGTTGAAGGTCAATCCGGAATTGGAGGTGATCGTGTTCACCGCCTATGCCTCGATTGAAACGGCGGTGGAAGCAATGCGGCGCGGCGCGGTGGATTACATCCCCAAACCGTTCACGCCCGAACAAGTCCGTCAGGTGATGGCCCGGTTAATCGAGGCCCGCAAGCTCCGGAGCCGCGTGGCGGAACTGGAGTCCCGCATTTTGGCTGACACCTTGACGGCCGACCTGACCACTTGCGAGCCGGCGATGCAAAAGGCGCTCGATCTGGCGTTCAAGGCCGCCGCGACACCCGCAACCATTCTGCTGCTGGGTGAAAGCGGCACGGGGAAAACCGTGGTGGCCCGCGCGCTGCATGAAAGCAGTCCGCAAAAGGACAACGCTTTTGTGACCGTGAGTTGTCCGAGCCTGTCGCGGGAGTTGTTGGAGAGCGAATTGTTCGGCCATGCCAGGGGCGCATTCACCGGCGCGGTGGCCGACAAGGTGGGCAAGGTCGCGCTGGCGGATGGCGGCACGCTGTTTCTCGATGAAATCGGGGAAATGCCGCTGGAGATACAGCCCAAGTTGCTGCGGTTGTTGCAGGAGAAGGAATATGAACGCGTCGGGGAAGCAAAGACGCGCCGCGCCAATGTGCGGGTGATTTCCGCGACGAACCGGAATCTCGAAAAAGCCCTTCAAGAAGGGCGTTTCCGGGACGACTTGTATTACCGGCTCCATGTCATTGCCGTCCCCATACCGCCCCTGCGGGAGCGCCCGGGCGATTTGCTGAAAATCGCGGAGCGTTACCTTCAGTTTTTCTCAAGGCAATGCGGCAAACGTCTCAGAGGCTTTTCCGGGGAAGCGGAAGCGGTCCTGCGCCAATATGCCTGGCCGGGCAACCTGCGCGAATTGCGCAACGTCGTTGAACGGGCCGTCATTCTGGCCGATACCAACGAAATTCATCTGCTGGATTTGCCGGAAAAACTTTTCCCCGGTTCCCCGCAAGCGCCGGCACCCGGAGTTCAAATCGGCGCGAAGGTGTCCCTGATGGAAATCGAAACCGAACATATCGCCCGGGTGATGAAACAGGCGGCCACGATGAGTGAAGCCGCGAGGATTTTGGGCATCAGCCGGGACACGCTGCATCGCAAGAAGAAAGAAATAGCCCGTGCCCCGCACGTTCAGGACGGATAACCTGTTCCCGCACCATGTTGCGTACCCGATTGTTCCTTTATCTGACGCCGTTCGTGGTCATCCTGCTGGCCGTCGGCGTTTATGCCATCGTGCTCTTTGCCCGCCTGGCCAATGTCGTTGATGCCTCCGTGACGAACAGTTACCGGAGTTTCACCGCGGCATCGGCCATGAGTCTGGCCCTGGCGGGAATGGATCGGGAGGTGTCGTGGGTGATCGCCGGGCCACGCGTCAGCAACAAAAATGCCTTGATCGAATACCGGAAACATTTTGAGACCAACCTCGACTTGCTGATCAGGGACAGCACGCTGCCCGGGGAAAAGCCCTTGAGCCTGAATGTGGCGACCAATTACCAGGCTTTTCTCAAGGCGGTTGACACCATCACCTCCCTCGACAGTCCGGAAAACCAGCGGCAGGTGTATGAACGGGACGTTGTGCCGAGCGGGCAAACGATAAACCTGCTGTTGCAGAAAATCCACGATCTAAACCACAAGGCCATGCTGGCGACCAGCCAGAACATTCGGAACATCACCCAGGAGGTCACGCGCTTCATGATCTTCGGCACGGTTCTCGCGCTGCTTTTTTCCGCCTATGCCGGTTATCAACTTGGCCGCTCGATTTTGGAGCCGATTCAATTGTTGACCCGGGCGACCCGCGAATTGGGCGAAGGCCGGCTGGATCAACCCGTGCCGGTTGCCACGCGGGACGAACTGGGGGAACTGGCCCAGGCGTTCAACAAAATGGCGGCCCAACTTCAGGAATACCGCCAAAGCATCACGGAGAAAATCGTCCGCCTCCATCGCACAATGGAAGCGACGCTCGCTTCGTTTCCGGACCCGATTTTTGTTTTGGACAAGGAAGGACGCATCGAATTAAAAAACCCGGCGGCGGATGGTCTGGCATCCAGCCTCCACCTGGAAGGTCAACTGCCCGACCGGCTGCAAGCCATCGCCCGAAATACTCTCGCCAGCGGCGAAAATTTTCTCCCGAACAGCTTCAACGAAGCAATCACCTATCGGATCAACGGCGACGACGAGTTTTTTTTGCCGCGCGTCCTGGCCATGCGAAACAAGGAGGACGCGCTGTTCGGGGTGGCGGTGGTTTTGCACGATGTCACCCGCTTCCGCCTGCTGGATGCCACCAAAACCGATCTCGTCGCAACGGTCAGCCACGAAATAAAAAGTCCGCTGACCAGCGTGCGGATGGTGCTGCACATTTTGCTCGAAAAAACCGTCGGGGCGCTTACGCCGAAGCAGGACGAATTGCTCCAGGCGGCCCGGAACGACACGGAACGGCTGTTGCGGATTTTGAACGATCTGCTCGATCTCGCCCGATTGGAGGAAGGGAACGACAGTTTGCGCAAGGAGCCGGTTGCCCCGGCCGAGTTGCTGACCGGTGTAATGAAGGAAATGGCCAGCAAATTTTCGGCCAAGGGTTTGAATGTGAACTTCATGATTGATCCGGATTTGCCCGCCGTCCCGGTGGATCGGCAACGCATCAATCACGTTTTCACCAACCTCCTCTCCAATGCCATCAAGCATTCACCCGCCAACGGCGAGATTATTCTGGGGGCCAGGCTGGTTAAAGATAATAACGTTGAATTCAGCGTCACCGACCAGGGCCCCGGCATTCTGGAAGAATATCACACCCGGATTTTTGATCGTTTTTTCCGTGTGCCCGGCCAGCCCCAGTCCGGGGCCGGACTGGGACTGTCCATCGCCAGGGAAATCACCGTGTCGCATGGCGGACACATTGGAGTGAAAAGCGCGCCCGGCCAGGGCTGCGACTTTTTCGTGGTTTTGAAAAGCGATATGTCCCCGACCGCGTGATCGAAAGCGGGCATTATCGGGTTGTAGCGGCGGTCTGCGACCATCGCCATTGATTTCACCGGCGCTTACCGAGCGCCGCTGCAAATAAAATCCCCTTAAAACTTGCGCCGGTTGGAGGCGTTTTCTAAAACAAACCGTCATGTCCGCAAAGACCCAATTCAATTTGCAGCAATTCCTGGCCACGCGCACCAAAACCGTCAACGCCGCGCTCGATAAATTCCTGCCCAGCGACAAAACCCGGCCCGTAACCATCCACAAAGCCATGCGCTATTCGCTCTTTGCCGGCGGCAAGCGGATGCGCCCCGCGCTTTGCCTCGCGGCGGCGGCGGCCTGCGGCGGACGCGAAGCCGACGCCCTGCCGTTGGCGTGCGCCGTCGAGTGCATCCATACCTACTCGCTCATCCATGACGACCTGCCGGCGATGGACAATGACGATTTCCGGCGCGGCAAGCCGACCAACCACAAGGTGTTCGGCGACGGCATCGCCGTGCTGGCGGGTGACGCGCTGTTGACGCAGGCGTTTGAAATCGCCGCGCAGAGCAGGGGATGGCCGCGCTATACGCACCGTGATTTGATTTTGGAAATTGCGAAGGCTTCCGGTTCGCTGCAACTCGTCGCCGGTCAGGTGGCGGACCTCGAAGGCGAAGGCAGAAAGCTTTCCGTGGACGAACTGCGCTACATCCATGAGCGCAAAACGTCGGCGTTGCTGTGCTGTTCCGTGCGGCTGGGCGGCATGAGCGCCAATTGCACGGCGGCCCAACTCAAGGCGCTCACGGATTTCGGCTATCACGTCGGCCTCGCGTTCCAGGTGATTGACGACATCCTGGACGTGACGCAGACCAGCGAGCAGCTTGGCAAAACGGCGGGCAAAGACACGCAGGCGCAAAAAGCAACCTACCCAGCGATTGTGGGCCTGGAAAAATCACGGCAGATTGCGGAGCAACTGACGGCCAAGGCCTTCGCCGCACTGAAGATTTTCAAAGGCAAGGCCGTTGCCCTCGAAGCCCTGGCGGAATTTCTTTTGAAGCGGGATAAATGAAAAAATTAAGGACTAAGTATGGAACCAATTGAATTTCGGCGGACAATTTCTGATTCTGAAGCTAATTTTAATTATCTAAATCTTAAAGATGATGCCGACAACCGATATGGTAATTATTTCGATCATATTCAGCACCGCGCCCAATTTGTAATAATTGATGGTTCGGGGAGAAAAACTTTTGCTCGAAAGCATCACAGCACCCAAATCTGGGGCGCTTTGAATAATTGGTTCAATAGTAACGATGTTCAAGCTGGAACGCGTATCTTGGTCAAATTTGACCCAAAAGAAATTCAGGATAATTGTCCTGTTCTCCATTTGATTCCCGAAAGCACAACTAAGGCTGTAACTGTAGAAAGCATTCAAATCAGTCAGCCAGAACTCAATAATGAAATTCCCATCAGTCTTGAAAAACAGCTTGAAGATTTTCTTGAAAGCAACCTTGAGTTGATAGAGCCGGGACTCAGGCTTTACGTTGATGAGGATAAACACAAAGGCAGGCAATATCCCACAGATATTGGCATTATTGATCTACTTTGTTGCCGTTTGGATGGCAGTTTTCTCGTCATTGAATTAAAACGCGGAAAGGCTGCCCGTGAAGCTATCGGCCAAATTTCTGGGTATGTAGGTTGGGTGATATACGAAATTGCGAAAGGGAAACCAGTTCACGGTTTGATTCTTTCACACAAGGAAGATTTGTCGTTGGAATACGCTGTGTCTGCGAATCCCAATCTGAGCTTGAGATATTTTCGACTGAAATTCTATTTGCTTCCTCCAAAAGGAATTTTAGCAGCGAAATCTTGATTTCAAACTTGTCAGATGTCCCGTTCGCTCCTGTCGACGACTCGTGGCCGATTTTCGTTTCCAACCGGGGTGTAGCGGCTTTCGGCAGAAAGCCGCACTCATCATTTTCTCGAAGCAATGCGGCATCTGCCGACCGCCATTTCGGAGCGCGGCTTGTCCCAAGCCGCAGCACACCCGCAAACAGACATCGCCTGATAATTTTCACCATCCATCCCATCCCCACGCTGCGAGTTGAGACAACTCGCGCTCCGTAGCGCCGTCTGCGCGGCATATTTGTAGTTTCAAATCCCCAAAACCAATCAAGCTCCGTAGGAGCGACATCGTCTCCCATGCCTTATGCCACTCCTACGGAGCTTTGGAGATTAATGAATGCGTGATTCTACAAAGATGCCGCGCCTACGGCGCTGAAAATTAAACCCGGCCCTTCCAATAACCGGGACGGCGTTTGAGGTGCATCATCGCCAAAATCCAGATGCGGTCGGGTTGCTCAACGTAAATTACCGCATACGGAAAAACATTTGAGAAATGCCGTTGCGCAGGAGGGGCAAACCGGCGGAAGCGTTTTGGTTCGCGGCGGATGTCCTAAATGATCTGCTCCATTTCATCGAAGAAACGACCGCCAAGTTCGGGATAAATCCGGGTGTAGTAATTGGCGGCGTCCGCGTATTCCTCCGCCGCTTCGGGATGGAAGGCGTGCGGTTTCACCGCCCCACGATTTTGCGAATACGGCTGCTGACAACCTCACCGGGAACGGCCTGAACCTCGCCGTTTGCCAATTCGGCGAGACGGCGGCGGGTATCCTGTTTCCAAGCGGCTTCAATCTTCGGCTCAACGTCGGTGTGCAATGCGGACGTGAGCCGATCCACCACTTCGGCCACCTGTTCGCGCGGCAAATGACTCGCTTCTTCGACTATTTGATCCAACGTCATCAGCATGATGGAAAACTACGCCGCAACCATGCCGGACGCGACGGGGAATTTTCATTTCCAACCGGGGTGTAGCGGCTTTCGGCAGAAAGCCGCACTCATCATTTTTCTCGAAGCAATGCGGCGGTCTGCCGACCGCCGCTACAACTGCCAGCGGACCGCCCGCTCTTTCGGAGCGCGGCTTGTCTCAAGCCGCAGCATGTCCGCAAACAAACGTCGCCTGATAATTTTCGCCGTCCATCCCATCCCCACGCTGCGAGTTGAGACAACTCGCGCTCCGGAGCGCCGTCAGGGCGTCGCAGCGCTCCGCCCTCCGAAACTGACGAAAATCAATTCCCCGTCCATTTGTATTCGTAGCCGGAGGGCGGTTCGTAAAAAATGGGAAAACCGTCCATGCCTTGCACTCCGTCCCAATAGATTTTGAGGTAGCTGACGTGGCCGTCCACAAAGCTCAAGACGTTGCGGGCATCTTGGAATTGCAGCGGCTGCAGGCGGTCGTGGGCGCTGACACCGATGGCGCCGGAGATTTCCGCAATCAAGACCGTCCGGGGCGGCTCGCGCACCGAGGCGAACGGTTTTTGCGCCAGATGCGGTTCGTCGTTCGTGCCGAGGCCGTTGAATCCGTAGCTGGAAAAATGCGTCCACGCCTGATGGCAAAAGCCCCGGCCGCTGGACGGATCAAAAAACCACGAGCTCATCGGGCCGGACAAATCGAAATCGTCGGCCGGACACGCAAACACCGTGTTGTCGGGCGATGAATTCGTCGATTGTCCCACGTACGGCAAAATGTTTTCCTTGTAATCAAGGTCAATGCTGTTGGTGTAATTGGCGATGGCGTCACCGTGTTCGTCCGCATACAGGTGAACGGCCAGATTGATTTGACGGACGTTGCTGACACACGCAATCCGTTTGGCGGACGCCCTGGCCCGGCTTAACACCGGCAAAAGCAGCGCCGCGAGGATGGCGATGATGGCAATCACCACCAGCAGTTCAATCAATGTGAACGCGCGTTTCATGTCTTGAAACCGGGACCTGCAACAAGCATAGCCACAAAGAAGCGCAAAAGGCACAAGAACAATCCGCGCTGGTTCGGAGGGGCGAGTTCCACTAGCCCCCATATTTCAGGCCAGTAAGGGCGTCGCAGCGCTCCAACCCTGTAGCCACCCACATGAGGCCGCGGAATCCATTGGAAAGTCTCAGCGTATTTACGCCTCGTTACCTCGGCGCCTACTTCTCATCCGCTCCAATCGCCCGTGCTCAGGTAGCGTTTGAGCTTTTCCTTGAGCGTTTCGCGGCCGCGATGGATGAGCGATTTCGTGGCCGAAAGCGAGCAGTCAAGGATGCCGGCGATTTCCTCGTAGCTCAAATCCTCCTGCCGGCAGAGCAAAATGGCACTGCGCTGGTTTTCGGGCAGACCGGCCAGCGCTTCCTTGATTTTTTGGGCCAGTTCCCCCTGCAACAGTTTTTCCGGCGGAGCCATCTGCGATTTGTCCTCGTACTGCCGCTGTGGCTGATCCTCGTTGTCGGCGTGGGTTTCCTCGATGGATTCGGCGGCATGGCGCGAGCGGCGGCGGAGCTCGTTCAGGCAAAGGTTGCGCGCGATGGTGAAGAGCCACGTGGAAAATTTCGCGGTTTGTTTGTACCGGCTGCGGGATTTATACACCTGCAGGAAAACGTTTTGCGCCAGGTCCTCGGCTTCAATCTCGTCGCGCAGCGAGCGGTAGATGAAATTCATCACCGGCTGCTTGTATTTTTCCACCAACCCGGCGAACGCCTCCCGGTCGCCGCGTTTGACGCGCAGCATCAGGACGGCATCGGGATCGGGTGGAACCGGCATCGCGGACAAAGTGTAACAGACGCCGCGCAAACGAAAAGGTTTCGCTGTTCCAAATCGTCGTCGTCCTCGTTCTCGTCCTCGTCCTCGGTTTTTGAGCCGGATTCGATTACGAGAACGAGGACGACGACGAGGACGAGAATGAAGGAGGCTGCGACAGTGGCTTGCTTTGAAGTCGGTTTGCTCGCAATTTGTGCACCCGTGCAGGATTTAATCAAAAAAATTGAAGCCGACGCCAGGGCGCGTCTGCCATCACCGCCGAACAGCAACCCGGCGGAAAGACTCGCCCGCTACAAAGGCTTCCTCAAGGTCGAGACGCACCGGCTCAAACTGCAGCATCGCGCCGGCGTAGGCGGGCGCGAAATCTGCCAGGCGCGCGCGGCGATCCTCGACGCGCTGTTGCGGCATCTGTGGGACACGTCGCGCAACAGTTTGTCGCCGCAGGCGCAAAAGGAGTTTCCGCCGCTCGCGCTCATCGCCATCGGCGGTTACGGCCGCGCGGAATTGAACCCGCACAGCGACATTGACTTCATGTTTTTGCACGACGGCCAGGTTGCGGCGGGCAAACCGCTGCCGCATTTGTCCAAACTGATTGACGGTGTGTTGTATCCGCTGTGGGACACCGGCCTGAAGGTCGGCCACTCGGTGCGGAACATTGACGATTGCGTCAACGTCGCCAACACCGACATGCAATCGAAGACCTCGCTCATCGAGGCGCGGTTGATTGCGGGCAGCGAGGCGTTGTTCAAAAAATTTGAAAAGGCGCTCCTGGCCCGGTGTGTTGACGGTTATGAGGGGAAATACATTGCCGCGCGGCTCGAAGACCAAACGGGGCGTCACGGCAAGTTCGGCAACTCGGCCTGCATGCAGGAACCGAACATCAAAAACGGCTGCGGCGGTCTGCGCGATTTCCAAAATGTGCTGTGGATGGCGTTCTTCAAGTATCGCTCGCGCTCGCTGAAGGAATTGCAGGAACGCGAGTTCGTCGCCGAAGCCGAGCGCAAGCAGCTTGAAGCCGCCTACGACTTTCTGCTGCGCGTCCGGACGGAATTGCACTACCACGTCAACCGCCCGCTCGACGCGCTGGGCAAAAATTTGCAGCCCGCCGTTGCGCTCGGCCTCGGCTACGGCGAGCGGTCACCGAGCCTGCGCATCGAAAAATTCATGCGCGACCTCTACACGCACATGCGGAACGTTTTTCTCATCACACGCACGCTGGAACAGCGCATGGCCCTGCTCGCGCCGGTGCAGAACCGGCTGACCTCGTTGCGCGCCTGGCTGCCCAAACGGAGCCGGACGGTGGAGCCGGTGGATGGTTTTTTGTTCGTGGACGGCGAAATCCGCGCTGCGTCCAACCGCATTTTCCGCGACCAGCCGCGCCGTTTGATGCGCGTGTTCCTCCACGCGCAACAACACCGGTTGCAGTTGCATCCCGACCTCGCGCAACTCATCCGGAACCAGCTTTCGCTGGTGGACC
>Ga0208188_1000505_pt1 | contig 24099 bp, 18 predicted proteins | sample June2015DPH_8_50_FD_184698 | JGI IMG/M metagenome (GOLD analysis project Ga0208188, IMG submission 184698) | Peatland microbial communities from SPRUCE experiment site at the Marcell Experimental Forest, Minnesota, USA - June2015DPH_8_40... | ecosystem: Environmental > Terrestrial > Soil >...
ACGGCATTGTCAGCGGATTTGACCGCACAACGCGATGGAGCGGAGCCGATGTTTGGTGTCTCTCGTTTGGCTACGGACTACAACTCTTCTTCGATTTCGCCGGTTACACGCACATTGCTGTGGGAGTTGCGAAAGCGCTCGGTATCATAGTTCCGGAGAATTTTGAGCGGCCGTTTGCATCGACGAATCCAACCATATTTTGGACGCGCTGGCATATGTCGCTGTCGTTCTGGATTCGCGACTATCTTTTCTTCCCGCTTGCGACGGCACGGCGCGAGGTCTGGTGGCGCAATCTGGCGCTGATTCTCTCCATGGCTGCTTTCGGCATCTGGCACCGGGCGAGCCTGCTGTTTCTGATCTGGGGTTGTTACCACGGCGTGCTGCTGGTCTCGCATCGCGTGATCCAGCAATGGGAGCGTAATTTCGAGTGGCGGCCGCCGGAAAAACTTTGGACTGCGCTGGGCTGGCTTGCAACCGCGATTTTCATCAGCCTGGGTTGGATTTTGTTCCGCGCAAGTTCTCCCGCACAAGCAGTGCAGATGCTGGCAGCGACCCTCTCGCCAACCAGCTATGCGTCGCACTTTCTCAGCCTGAGCCTGTACGGGTTGGTTGCTGTTCTCACCGCCGGATATGCCCTCGTGCTGCTGGTTGGCTCAGTCCTCGACAAACACATTGAAGCTGCTCGATCAAGCGAAGAGGCTCGATCGACCATTGCGCTCATCGCGCGCTGGCGCTGGTTTTGGATTCCGTCGCTGTACGCACTGGCATTGCTCTTCGTTTTCTTGATCACACACGGACAACAAGTGAACGCAGGACAACTGATGTATCGGCGGTTCTAGCGGATTTGCGTGCCGTCCGGCAGGAACACCGGATAGCCATCCCAGGGCTGGGCCAGCGCCATCTGTTCGGCAGCGGCGGCTCGATTGTAGGCGTAAAGGAATGTTCCGAAGCGCAGGCGCAGCATGGCGTCATCCGGGTCGCGCGCGATGGCCCACTGATATAGCGCGGCAGTGTCGTTCGGTAATTCGTCGGGACTCTGCGCCTTCGCAGCCATGCGGAACAGTTGCTCGGAATGATTCAGCTGTGTGGTAAATGGAGGTTTCTGCAGGCGATTCAGCATTTCGGAGGCGAGGCGCGCGCGATCATAGCGCGTTAAAGCAAGGAATCGCTCGCAATCGGCTTCGGATACAGGGTCTGAATTGCCGGCTGCGTCCGGTGACAAGTTCTTCGCCACCTGCTGAAACATGGCACGAGCTAGCAGGTAGCCGCCTTCGGGCGTGAGGTGCACGTGCTCATAGATGAATTCGCCGCCGATAATTCCGTCAGGACTGGCGTCGCTCAGAATTTTCTCGGCATCCACCAGAGCAACACCGTTTGCAAACGAACCGGCTACCGAACGGTTAATTTCATTGATGCGGCTATCGGCGCGGAAGCGGAGAGCATCAAGATCGCGGGCCCGCGAGAAATGCTCTCGTGCGGACTTGTAATTGGCCATACTCCAGTAACTTCGGGCGATGCGAAACTCGAGTTCGGCGTAGTCATCGTCAATCTTTGCCGCGGCAAGATATTGCTTCAATGCTTCGGCTGGCGAGTTCGCGTTTTCGAGGGAATCGCCATGCTGTACGAGCATGGTCCAGCTATTCAGCAGGTCCTGCTTCAAGCCCTCTTTATGCAGCGAAGCGAAGGGTGCGCAGTCTCTCAGATTCGTCGCCACCGTGGAGACAATCACCTTCGCTCCCGATTTGCGAGCCACGGCAATCGTCTCGCGCAGATTCTGCTCGTAGTTTGCGTAGACGTACTTCATCGACGGCGAAGTGAGCGGCACCTGTTTATCGAGAAACATCTCCATGCCGCGCCATTCCTGCTTCTGCGTGCCCAGCTTGGTCAGAAACTGCCCGATTCGCGTGGAGTGATACAACATGCTGGCGCGTGCCAGCGGCATGCTCATGCCGGCGGAAGTGAGCATGGTGCCAGCGCCATAAGGCCCGACGACTTCATTGTTGCCGGAGTAGATGATGAAAAGATCCGGCTGCTGACTGGCCAATCCCGCTGCAATGGGCAGCACGACGTGGGAGTTGATGGCGACGCTGCCAGTATTCACCACTTCAAATTTCAGCGACGGGTAGCGCTCGCGCAGCATGACTTCCAGGTATCGGCTGAAGGCATAGGCGGAGTCGGGATCTCCCATGGCGGCCGATTCGCCCAGAACAAAAATGCGATAGGTTCCCGGTTGCTTGGTGGCTGGAATGGCATAGAGCCGGGGCGTCTGCACCATGCCTGCAGGAAAGAACGGCGCGGCAAAAAACAAGTTGTAGCAGTTGGCGGGTGTGCCTCTGATCGTACATGGCACCAGCAGATCGGTGCTGTATCCGACGCCGGCAAGTCGCAACCCGAGCTCAAGGACTCCCAGAACGAGCAGAGGAACGAAAACCGCCGCAATGACCACAAGCGCCCAATGCGGGCGCTTGTGGGCTGCCGGGGGTTCGGCTTCAAGCTCAGAGTTCATGGGCGGCTTCCGGTCACGATTGGCAGCTCTGCTATTGCGCAATGGCCGCAGGTTTGTCAGTTTTCGTGCCGGCTTTCATACTCCCGTGCTGCTCCGCCTGAGCGATCAGGCGCTCTACACGATCACGCTGTGGATAGTTGGGGTTGGTTTCGAGCAGCCGCTTCCAGGACGCAACTGCGCCATTGATATCCATTTTGTCCTGCCACTTCACCATGCCCTCGTTAAACAGCGCGTTGGCGTGCTTGCCATCGATCTTGAGGACTTCGTCATACTCGCTGATGGCCCGGTCGGGCTGTCCCATCAAGTGATAGGCAGTGCCGAGATCGGTGCGGACGTCGGTCTCCTTAGGATCGATTTTGAGCGAGTCTTCGTAATACTTTACCGCGTCCGGGTACTGCTGAGCGTCGTAGTACAGATTTCCAATCTGATATAGCAGGGCCGCATTCTTGGGGTCGGTCTTCAGTTGGGCAAGAAGCGGCTGGGCCTGCGCAACGGCCATTTGCCGCAACTGCTCCGGAGTGCGCTGCTGCGCGTTGTCCATGGACGACGCGCCGGTTTGGGTCCCCATGCCTGCTGGAGCCTGCGCCGCAGCGGCGGTTGCGGATTGGCCAGGCGCCGATCCGCGCATCAGATATCCCACCGCGACCCCTACCAGAAGGCAAATGACGGACAAAACATAGGCCTGGGTGCTGGTCCAGGTGCTTGAATTTGAACCATTTGTCTCAGCACTTTTATTCTCAGCCATAGCCATTCTCCTCGTCGGAATCCCCGATTTGTGACCGCATTGTCGCGTGACGGGCGGTCGGGACGGTGTGATTGAAATCACAGTTGCCAGTGCGTTCGGCAATGTTCACCTCATCAGGCTTGGGTTAGCTTCTTCCCTTTCACGATCTTGGTGCCGGAAACCGGTGAGCGATATACCCCGCGCGCTGTGGTATTATAGTCGTCCCTAGAGAGAAGCGGGATGGTAAATTCCGGCACTGCGGCTAATAACATGAAAACAGGAAAGATCTCGGCGTTCCACGTTGCCAATTTTGGCATCTGACGTGCTTCGTTTGGTTGTGAGCAAGGAGATCCATGGCCGCGATGACGCAAACTTCAAAGACCTGGACCAATACCCAAACCTATAGCATGGCAGTGATCTCCCTGATCTTGGGCATCGCAGCCGGATATCTGCTGCACGCTCCCGCGACCGCCGCCGCCGGTTCCGCCGTCGCGAATGTTTCACCCAATGCCGTCCCCGGTAACATTCCACAAATGCCGAGCGCTGCCGATCTGAAGCGCATGGCGGACAAACAAGTCGCTCCTCTGCTGGAACAGCTACAGAAAAATCCCAAAGATGCGGACCTGCTGGCCAAGATTGCGCAGTCCTACATGGCCGCCCAGCAATTTCAAAGCGCCAAACAATATTTCGAAGAATCCGTTGCAGCGAAGCCGGAGCCAGACGTCCTGAACGAGTTGGCATTCGTCTACGTGAAAATGGGCGACCTCGACAAAGGAATTGCGACGCTGAATCAGGCTCTGACCATCGATCCGAAAAATGCCAACGTCCTCTACAACCTTGGGTTTTATGAATGGAAGGGAAAAGCGGATCCGAAGGCGGCGATCGACGCCTGGCAGTCCTTTTTGAAGGTCGATCCGAAAAATCCCAAGCGATCCGAAATCGAACAGATGATGGCTCAAGCCAAGAAACATCTTGGCATCGCTCCCGGCACCAAGACCGACAAACCTGCAAATTAGCCCCGTTTCCTGCGGATCTTGAACGCGCAAACCGGGCAGAAATGCGTTTGCCTTCACGAACTGCGGCGTCGATCTGCCCGGAAGATCGATGTCTGGGTGAAAAAGGCACACTACGTCGGGGATTTCTCGCCAGCATGCGATCTTGTTTCTGCACAGCCTGAAGCGTTTGGAATCTGAGCCCTTGTGCGGAGTGCGACTTCTTCCGAAGCATCAGTTCCTTTCTAATTTTGCTATGCCGCTTGCACACCATGCCTCCCGTGATCGCTATATGCTGAAGTGGTTTGGTATCGCCCTCCTCCTGAGTTTCAGCTGGCGCACGGCCCTGGGACAGGCGCCGGCGCTGGACACCTTTACCAGCTCCCATGGCACATTCCGCTTTGTCTATCCTCAGACTACGACCTCTTGATCGGCGAGCGCATGCTTAAGGGCACGCAGGGCCGACACGTGGGCATCCCTGTGTGTGATTTTTCGACGGCTCTTGCCCGTGTGATCTATCCTGTCGAAAGCCCGGACGAGACCAACTTTGAAGCGGCAGGCTTTTCGGTGCGCACGGTTTCGGGCGTGAGTGCCGAATCCGATTGTCTGACCTATGCCGATCAACCACAATCCCCGACCGGGCGCCTTGAATTGACGTCGATCGACATCAATGACCGCGTGTTCCGGCACGCTTTGATCCGGAAGACAGTTTCTGGGCACTGGCAAGCAGCCGACTTTTACAGGACGTTTGACAGGCATAGAGGCTACGAGTTGCAGATTGAAGTTTCCGTGTCGGACGAGCCGGCACCGCAAGAGCCACCAAAGTCCAGGTCACTGGGAGAGGCGAAGGCCGAGAATGCCCGCGAATCACTCAAGCTGATCTTGTCGTCGGTGGTTTTCGAGCAGTAGGATTTTCGCTCGGCTGGCTTACAGGCTGAAAAATGTTGGACTTGTGGCTCCCAACGCGATGAGCGCAATCGAAGAACTGTTCGCGCTGACCCGACTGCGCGTGCTGCGCTGGCTGGCGTTGACTGCTCTGATTGTGGCGATCGGGACAGAGTGCTTCGTTAGCAAGCTCGCCGTTTTGGATCCCGACATCTGGTGGCATCTCAGCGTGGGCGATTGGATCGTTCACAATCAGGCCTTCCCCCATACTGGAATCTTCTCCCGCACGGCCGCATCGCGTCCCTGGATGGCTTACAGCTGGGGATATGAGGTTCTGCTCTCCCGCTTTTACGATTGGTGGACATTTGTCGGGATGGGCGTGTTTGGGACGGCACTCACGATTGCGGTTGCTTTAGCGGTGTTTGTCATGCTGTACCGCATATCCCGCCAATTCTGGACGGCGTGGGCACTCTCGCTGCTCAGCTTCGGCGGGTTCCTGTTCAACATTGCGCCGCGGCCGGTATTCTTCTCAGTCATCCTCTTTACCATTGTGCTCACACTGATTCTTGAGGCGCAACGGAGCGGACGAGTGCAGTTGCTCTACTGGCTGCCGTTGATTTTCATTATCTGGGCGAACACCCACATCCAGTTCATCTACGGGATCGCACTGGTGGGCCTTCTCGCCGGAATCAACCTGCTGCAGCGGATCGCGATTTCGTTAAGGCTATATCCGGAGTCCCTGACAAACCCCACATTACCCGTTACCGCCCTATTCGCAATTTTCGGCTGCTGCGTGGTGGCCAGCTGTATTGGCCCGTATTCGTACCACCTCTATCAACAGGTTTTTCTATATTCGCAATCGAAGATTGTGTACAAAATAATCATCGAATTGCAGGCCCTCAACTTCAAGTACTACAACCACTACGTGGAGCTTCTGCTGGCAGTCGGCGCTTTCTTTGCCTTAGGCTGGCAAAAGAAGATCGATCCTTTCAAGCTGGCGCTACTGATCTTTGCCTGCATCTTCGCGTTCCGCACCTGGCGTGACGCGTGGTTTGTGTGCGTCACGGCGGCGGCCATCATCGCAGACTTTCCGATCTCCGAAGACAAGCGCGACCGCTCGCTCGGCCTTTCTGGCTGGGCAGCCGTCTCGCTGGCGAGCATCCTGCTGCTGCTTCTAGCCGTGCGCAATACGGATTTCAACACGCGTGGTCTCGATCAGGCGATCAGCCACGAGTATCCGGTGAATGCGGTCAATTTCCTGCGCAGAAATCCGGTAGGAGGGCCGCTCTACAACAGCTTCGATTTTGGCGGCTTCCTGATCTTCTACATGCCGCAATATCCCGTATCCATCGACGGCCGCACCGATCTTTACGGCAATGCCATGGTTGAGCAGTACTTTTCGACCCAGGAAGCCGATCCTTCCTACACCACGGATCCCTTGCTCAACGAAGCTGGAGTGGTGATACTGAAGAATAAGTTCCCTATCGCCGGAATGTTGTTGACCGATCGCCGTTTTCGAGTGATTTATCGCGACGATATCGCCACAGTTTTCGTGCGAAATTGGTAGAAAGCAACTTGCCTTAAAAGCAGCCCTGTGCGAACAAACGACGGCTACTGACTCCCTGCTCGGCCGACAAATACACTTGCCAGATCGTCGCTGTAGACTAGTTTGTATCTCGCTTCCAGCACTGGTAGGTTCGTCAGTGCCCTGGCCATAGCCGACTGGCGCTCTAAAAGCAGCGTGCCGCTCGGGGAAACTATGCCCTCGGTCTCCAACCGTTCTTTCCCACTGACAACGCTGAAATAAGACTCCAGCAGGCGGTTGCCGTAGAGTTCCACGCGGCTATCGACCGCAACCGGATATTGCGGCAGGTACCAAGTGAGGAAGCTGCCCCATGAATAAGCGTTAAACAATGGCTGAGGAAGGCCGTTGTTTCGGATATAGTCGCAAGCCTTCACGGGATACACCTGATCGATCTTGTCCATGAGGACGCCGTTGCGAGGGAGGAAAAGCGTGGCAAATATTACCGCGATCGCTGTCAGGGAAGCCGAGATTCTCTGCCACCTGTAGCTCGTCTTGCTCAGTGGTTCACATTGCAGCAATCTACCGCCCGGGACAATCGCGATAGCAGGCAGCACGGCCAGCCATCCGTCACGCTGAAGTCGAAATGCGATGGCGGTGCCTGCCATAAGAACGAGCAGACTGAACACGTCGAGCGAGCGCCGCCGCCCAAGCGAAAGAAAGCCGGCCATCACCAGCAGCATCAGTACGAACTCCTGCGGATGGCGGAAGGTCATGGCGCTCATCTCGGCAAAGTATTCAAACGTTGCGTGACTGTAGAGCGAGCTGGAACTGTTCGGCAAAAGGTTAATCGTGTAAGGAGTTGCGAAAGTCATGAGCAGTGAAAGCAGGGCCATGACACCAGCCCTCTTCAGGTCGACGCGCCGAACGGCGTCGCTGACCCAAGGCTTATCCGCGCCTCTTATCAGCTCTTCGATTCCCAAGGCAATCAGATACAGCAGGAGCAACGTCAGTCCGAGCACAAATTGGATATCCACATTCGCCCAGAGCAGAAACAGCAACGGCAGCCGGTACAGGTCCATCGAGCCGGTTTGACGACTGCGCAGCAGAAGGATCAACTCGACGGCGAAGAAAAGAATCGAAAAAACATAGGGCAGCGGCTGCAGGCCGTAAATCACGTACTGAGCTGCGGCCGAGAGCGCAACTGCGGTCCAGAAATCGGCGCGTCCCGCGCGTACGAGCAGGAATGTTGTCGCGGCGAGCGCGACTTTCAGCAGCATCAGCAGGAACGGGATCGCGCGCAATCCGAAAGCGCGATACATGAGTCCGAGAAGGACGTCAAAGGACCAACTCGCATCGTGCCAGGGCAGATTGGAGTACTGAGAGAACAGGCCAGTATGCGGGAAGGCGTGATTCTGCAGAATCCAGAGTCCAGTCTGCAGATGGACCCAGACTCCAGACGCGAGTATCGCTGAAACGTGAATTGCTTCGTAGACTGCCGCAGCCCCGAACAACACCGTCAGTGCGAGAATCCGCACCACGGTCAGCGCGTTCGAAGGTGAAATCCCAAGCTGTGAGGGTTCGGCGTCGTTATGGGCGAGTTGAGGCAAGACAAGATTCTAGCCGATGGGCTCGTAAGTCCCTTTGCCCGGCTTGCAGCGATCCTCTCTTTGCTCAAATCGACTCGCTGTGATGGAAATCACATTCGGTTGTGATACCGAAAGCTGCGCCAGTTGACCGCTCAGTATACTTTGGGAGTACAGTCGAATGCGATCGTCGCGGAACTGGGGTCAACAACCGTCGGCAAACCGGGTCTGAGATTCGCAGCGCGCCTGAAGGAAGGTCAGCGTATGAACTGGGGAAAAATCAAACATTGCGGCAGCCTGCTGGTAGTAGTCGGGTTGCTCGTCTTGTCGACTCGGCCCGCCAAAGCCAGCGCAGATTCACCGCTTTCCGGGACCTATCAGGCGGTTCGTGAATCGCAGGCCGGCGACCAGGTCCAGGTGCGTTTACAGCTTCACCTGGTGAATCGCATGACTCGCGACCTTCACATCCAGCGGATCACGCTTTGGGATTTCGCCCACCCGCCGCGAGGCGGAACGCAGGCCTGCAGCGTAGCGCTTCGCGCCACCAGTTCCGCGGACACGACCCAGGAGTTCATCATTCCGCGAGCAGAATACGAACTGTGGAAGCGGGGTGCGCGCCCGCGAGTCGTTCTGGAGATTAGCGGGCCCACGGGACATTTGAGCACTGAAGTCGTTCGGCTGGAGCGCATTTCTGGCGGGAAGGGGAACTGAGATGCGCAGCCGGACTCAGCTCCTTCTTTGCGGCGTGATGATTGTAGCGCTGTTCGCTTCGCAACCCTTATTCGCGCAATTCGCGATCAACACCGTCGCTGGTGGCGGACCGCACAATCTGCCGGCGCAGCAGGCGAGCATCGGGTACGCGCAGAGTGTGGCCCTCGACAGTGCTGGAAATGTCTACATTGCCGACGCATTTTCCAGCCAGATTTTCAAAGTTTCCACTTCTGGAACGCTCACCATCGTCGCCGGCAACGGCACGATGGGGTACGCCGGCGACGGCGGTCCAGCAACCAACGCCGCGCTGAATGAACCGGAATCTGTTTTCGTCGACGGCTCGGGAAACATTTTCATCGCCGATACGTACAACTCCGTCATCCGGAAGGTGACCGCTAGCAATGGATACATCCAAACCGTCGGGGGCAACTTTGCGGCGGGAGCGGGCTATTCTGGCGATGGCGGCCCGGCCACCAGCGCTCAGTTAAGCGATCCCTTCGGGGTTTTCGTGGATGCCCAGGGCGACATTTTCATCGCCGACAGCGATAACAACGTTATCCGCGAAGTCGCGGCGAGCAACGGCAACATTCAAACGGTTGCCGGCGGTGGAACCGGCTGCACTGGGCAGACCGACACATTGGGGGACGGCTGTCCTGCGACCAGTGCCGAGCTCTCGGAACCTGAGGGGGTGTTCGTCGATTCCTCAGGAGATATCTTCATCGCCGATACGCTGGACTCACTCATTCGCGAAGTCACGAGTTCGAACGGCAACATCCAAACTGTTGCGGGCACTTACTACAACTCAGCATCCGGAAGTAAATGCCAGTTTACCGGTGACGGCGGCGCAGCCACGAGTGCTTATCTGTGCCTGCCAGCCAGCATTTTTGTAGACGGCTCCGGAGACATCTACATTGCCGATACCGCCAACTACGCGATCCGGGAAGTCGTGAGCGGCACGATCAATAGAGTCGCAGGCACCCTTGGCACCCCCGGCTATTCGGGAAACGGAGGCCCTGCCACGAGCGCACTATTGCTGTATCCGGGCGGCGTGACGGTAGATGGCGCGGGCGACATCTTCATCGCCGACACCGATAACCACGTCGTACGCGGGGTGACTGGCGGCAATATCGAAGCCTTCGCAGGGAATAACACTCTGGCCTACTCCGGCGATGGAGGGCCGGCAACTTCCGCCGCGCTTAACGCTCCGCAAGGAGTATTCATTGACGGTTCAGGGGACATCTTCATCGCCGATAGCGCCAACTCGGTAATCCGCGAAGTAGTGGCGAGCAGCGGCGACATTCAAACTGTAGCCGGCAACGGCGTCGCATGTGTGGTCCCTGCACCCGGGGGATGCGGGGACGGCGACACGGCGACGAGCGCCCAACTGAACTATCCCACGGGAGTTTTCGTCGACGGCTCGGGCAACATCTACATCGCCGACACCGGCTTCCTCACCGAGAATTCCGTCATTCGCGTGGTGAACACCGGCACCTCGGCAATCACGGTGGCAGGCACCAGCGTTGGCGCTGGCGACATCCAAACGATTGTCGGCACGCTGGGCACCGCCGGTTATGCAGGCGACGGCCGAGCTCCCACGAGCGCGCAACTCTATAACCCACAGAGCGTCGTGTTCGATGGATCCGGCAACATCTTTATCGCCGATACCCTCAACAATGCCATCCGCGTGGTAAACACCGGAACGCAGAACCTTGTCATCGGCAATGCTTCGGTCGCGCCGGGAACGATCGCCACCGTCGCCGGAACCCCACCGACCGCGTGCACGGACGCGACTACGGGTTGTGGCGATAACGGAGCTGCCAACGCAGCGACTCTCAACGACCCAACTGGTGTGGCAGTCGATTCCGCCGAGAACGTCTACATCGCCGATTCGCAGAACTCGGCGATTCGCGTGGTGAATGCGAGCACGCAAAATTCAATCACGATTGCAGGATCTACGATTCCTCCAGGCGACATTCTCACCGTCGCCGGCACGCTCGGACGTGACGGGTACACGGGCGATGGCGGACCACCAGCCAGCGCAACGCTGAATATTCCCTTCGGCGTTTGGGTGGATTCGCCAGGAAATCTGTACATCGCCGACAGTAGCAACTCGGCTATTCGCGAAGTCATTGCCGTTTCCGGTTTGATTCAAACTATTGCGGGCAACGGGACCGGAACCGGGGGATTTTCCGGGGACGGCGGACAGGCGACCAGCGCGTCGTTGAACACTCCTTCGAGCGTTGCCCTCGGCAGTTCGGCGATCTTTATCGCCGACACGGATAATTTCCGCGTTCGGCAGCTGATTTCTACTGTAGTCGTGTCGGTTGTGCCGAGTTCGACCACACTCGCACCGGGCGGCACGCAGCAATTTCTGGCGAATGTATCAGGAGCAACGAACGCGAACGTGACCTGGCAGGTAAACGGACTCACCGGCGGGAACACAACGGTCGGTACCATCTCAACGCTCGGTCTTTATCAGGCTCCTGCCACTGCGCCATCGTCGACCATCACGGTGACGGCCATATCTGGTGCAAACGGCGTCACTTCGGGCTCGGCGCAGGTTTCAATTGCGGCAGCCGGCGCTCCTGCGATCAGCGTGACTACGACTCCGGCCGGGGTCACCGTGGTCTACACCTCGGCTACGCAAAGTTTCACGGCCAACGTGACGGCCGAAACCAACACCGCCGTCAATTGGGAGGTGAACAGCATCGCCGGCGGCAACTCGACCGTAGGAACGATCGACACAAACGGCAATTACACGGCGCCCAGCACAATTCCCTCCCAGCCGCTGGTGATCATCAGCGCGGTTTCGCAGGCCGATTCCTCGGTCTCCGGTTCCTACCCGATCAACATCGTCACGATGCCTTCTGCGCAGCAGCCTGCATCGCAGACAATATCATCGGGCGGATCGGCAACCTTCTCCCTGGCACTGAACGCCAACACCGGCAATCCTCATGATCCGATCACACTGTCATGCCTGCAGAGTACGTTGCCTGCGGGAGCATCCTGCAGCTTTAATCCCGCGACCATCACGCCGAGCAGCAGCGCAGTTTCCTTCAGCCTGATTGTGACCGTTCCGACTAGCACTGCGGCATTGCAGAAGCAGCGCAGAATGTGGGTGGCAACGTACTTCTACTTAGTATGTACACCTCTGGCAGGAATAGTTCTTCTAGCGCGTAGAAGGCGGAATTTGCGCGGCCACCTTGTGTGGCTCGGTATAATGTGCTTATTGCTTTCTGCGCTGATGGCGTGCGGCGGAAGCAGTTCGTCGAACCAAACACCAACGCAGACCTACAACATTCAGGTACAAGGAACGACCGCAGCACAACCCGCCCCCGTGACCATCACGACCGTGACTTTGACGGTGCAGTAGGCCTACGGACCGGCACGAAGCCTTCAAACGGCCTTGTATTCGCCATGATTCCACACCCGAAAGCGAGGAATGCCCCATTGAACCAACCTCCGCGGCGCAGAATACGGCGAGCAGCGCCGATAGCGACAGCGGCACCAGTTAGTCCAATCCCGCATGCCATGTAAGTGTGCTCCCACGACAGAGCGACGGGAGTCATCAGGGCTAACACAGCTCCGATAAAGGCCCATCGACGCGGGAGCCATCCAGCGAACATCCAGAAGACCGCGAGAACCGCCGCGACTGTGGCTAGCCAACTGCCCCAGATCGGATTCCCGAAGATCGTGATCCCCAACGCTAACATCACAGCTGGCGCCGGCGGGAACTTGCTCGCGTACGAAGGCACCTGGATCACGTGCAGAGTCTCAAACGATTGCCAGAGTGGATGAGTGGGATTGGTGAGGCGAAGGTGGCGAAAAGTATCCGCCTGCAGCAGCAAGGAGAACTCGTCCATGTTGCTGATGGCCGGAATGCGCCAGCACGCGATACGCACCATGCCTAAGCTAATTGCAACCAGCAAAAGAACGAGAATAAACGGACGCCTCACGACGGAACGCAAGAGTCTCGCCTGAGGCTCGCGCGAGATTTTCTTTTCCTGTTGCGGGTCTTCTTGCGCAGCGGCGAGGATTGGCGCAAATTCCGTCATGCTCATGCAGAGCTTACCTCTTGCCCGGCATCTTTAGCGCCTGCGGTTGTACTGTGCCGTTGGGATAGTGCGCAACCTCGTGGCAAACGAGCGAACAACTGTTCGTGCTGCGATTGTAGGAAATGGGGATGCCTCCACTTGGAGAAACGACTTTCCGATCGAAGTTGATCAGCCGCTCGCCAGTCACGTTTCCGCTGCTCGCTCCCATACCGTGCGCTGTGTGGCATGTGGAACAGGAGAATCCCGCATTGAGGTGCAGCGGGTGCTGCGTCCAACTCGTTGCGCTGTTCACGGTCGACAGGTTGTGGCACTTGCCGCACATGGCATACGGACCGTTGACGCTGAGGTCAGGGTTCGGGAAAAGATTCGTAATTCGCTGTCCCGGCCCGGGCGCTTCACTGAATTCGTAACGGCGCTCGAGAAGATGCAGCCACTTCGATCCGTGCGGACCGTTTGGTCCGGGGCCCCCGAATTCGCGATTGTCGTCGGCGTTGTGGCAATCAGTGCAATAGATCTGCGTGCCCATGGAACGCCCTTGAGTTTTCCCGTCGACTTGGAACATGTCGGTGAGCAGACTCGGCTGCGGCAAGGCGCTGCTGCGTGGATGAAGAACAGGATGGCTTGAGGTCGCTGTCGTCGCCATCTGCGGAATCAGGTTCAGCGGATCGTTTGCCGTTACCTCTCGCGTGGGCAGATATCCAAAAACAATCTGCGTCTGCTTGCCTGTGCTGGTGCCGTGGCAGCGCAGGCAATTTTCATATTGATTCACTGCCGGCGTGAGCACGGTCACCCCGTCTGTCGGGCTGATGCCCTCGACCCCGGCCTGCGAGGGGCGAATCGTCGGCGGCAGAACCGCGGAGAACGAAGTCGTCTGCAACGAACCATGCGGACTATGGCAATCTACGCAAGTCGCGTGACGGTTGTTGTTCAGCAGCGCCGGCTCGCCCGCGTCGTGTTGGTTGATTCCCGACGGAAAGGGATGGGCAATTTTCGTGTATTCGGTGTAAATATTGGGAATGGCCGGTGAGATGTTCGATCCGCCGTTATGACACGTGATGCAGTTCTGCGTGGACGTGTCCATATTCGGCACCGCCGGAACAGGCCCGCGCAGCAATCGCGCCCCGGCCACAGAATTGTGCGGCATGTGACACGACAGGCACGCATTCTGCGCCACATTTGTGTAGCTGCCCAGCACCGGCGGATTCGCGATCGCATTCCCTGCGGTCGCATGAATACTACTCGACCACTGCGCCAACGGATTGGTCTGTCCGGTAACAGTTCGCGGATTGGGATAATGGCAGGCGAGGCACATCTGCCCGCTGGAACTGTCGCGCACCAGGAAATTCTTCGAGAGTGTATCGATAGCTTGCGCGTGCGGGTTGTGGCAACTGGTGCACTCTACGTCGCCATTGATCAGTTTCACCGCTTTCAGCGGATCGGCCGTCGTGTGGGTGGTGGTCAGCGACGGCACTAGGTCGGCCGCATTCACCAGCGGTAGCTTCAGGCTGAACGGATGCGACCCCTGCAGGGTCGTCCCAAACACATCCTGCGGATACATGCTTCCGGTCATCGTAATGGTCCCGTAGGGCTGCGTTTGCCCCACGGCGACCGTGCCATCGTGGCAACTCAGGCACAAGCTGCTGTCTTGCCCCAGTATGGGTTGTTGTGTAACGTTGTGCAGTGTGGTGCTCGAGTAAGTTGTGTACGTCTGCGTCGAGAGCGTCTGACTCCACAGCGCAGGATTTACAGTCTGCAGGCCCGAGTGCGGCACATGACAATAGAGACATGGGTCGAGTTTGCCTTTCGTCGGTGATGTCCCGCTCAGCGACAGATTGTGCGAACCGAGCACATCGCTCGAGACCTGCGCGGGACTCCACTGCGCCGGAAAAAACCCGAGCATGAGAAACGCAAAAAGCAGCCGTTTCATGGCCGGCCTCCCTGCGCCTGCTTGGGCAAGCCGGAATACTTGTAGACCTGAATCCGCCGGTTAAACGAATCGACCACAAAAATGCGGTCGTCATGATCAATGAACAATCCCGCCGGCAATTGAAACTCGCCGTTCCCCGTCCCCCGCCCGCCAAAGTAATAAAGAAGTCTCCCCCGCTGATCAAAGACTTGAACGATTCCCCACAACCCGTCGACCACGTACAAATGCCCCTCGGAATCGACGCCGATTCCCTTGGGCCGGAACACTGTGCCGCTGGTATCTCCCAATTCTCCAACCGAGGACTGATACGCTCCCGAGCGATCCAGGAACTGTACGCGGAAGTTCATGGCATCGACCACGAACAAATTCTGGTCATGCACCAGCAATTCCGTGGGCAGATTGAATTCCACCTCGCCGTCGCCACGTTTCCCGATGCTCTGAAGCACTGAGCCGTTCAGATCGAACACGAACACTTTGTCGCGCAGCGTGTCGGTGATATAGATCTTCTGCGCTGCCGAATCTACGGCAATGCCCGTCGGCCTCTTGAAAAATCCCTCGCCGCCCTTCAGGCTGCCGATTGTCCGGCGAAATTTCCCGTTGGGATCAAAGACAAAAATCTTGCCCGACTCAGAATCAGTTACGTAGATATTGTCTTGGGCGTCCAGAGCGACGCATTGCGGGGAGCGCATCCGGTCTTTATCTTTCTCTTTGTCTCTGCGCTCGATGAACTTGTACTTGTGATTCTCGAAATCGAAGATATGGATGCCGTTCGCACCCGGATCGGTGACAATGGCTCTTCCCCGCGAATCCACGGCGATGCTGTACGGCCGGACCAGATGCGGATGATCGGGCTCGCCTGCCACCACATCAATCAGCTTAGTGAAGAATCCGCGCTTGCCTTCCACCTCTTTTTCAGAGCTGAAGCTGCGCTCCCAGTGCAGCTTTCGTCCGCCTTCGAGTTGCAGGTCCGGAGGCGGCGGCTCAACTGCTTTTTCGGTGTGGACCTTCGCCGCCCAACCCGGAGTCACCAGCAGCAGCACGACCCACGCCAGCCCGCCCCCGATTCTCAGCAATCTCTTCCCCGCGCTCAAAAGAAGTTGAACCATCGCGAAATCCCAATGTAATAGGACGTTACATGAACCGGCATTGTGCCTTCGACGCCCAGATCCTGCGCCAGTCGTGTGTATCCGCCGTTCAAGAACAATTTCCGCATCCGGTACGTCATGCTCGAATTGATCAGCGTGTTGTTGGTATACAGGGCCAGGATCGGATCGAGCGTGCTGCCGTTCGACTTACTGTAAGACACGTTGACGACGAGCCGGCGCACCGGCGAAGCGCCCAGCCCGACGCCCCATCCCTCAGACTTGTACTGGGAAACGTCGTTTCCGCTTAGCAGCACCTGCGTCGGCAGGGTGGTCGGGACCGGAATCAGCCCCGTCGCCGTGAAAATCGCTTGGCCAGTGGACTTCGTATAGTACCCGCTCAAGTTGTATCCGCGGTAGAACACTGTCGAAAAGCCTCTCTGGGCGCTGCTCGTAGTGCCCGCATTGGCCGTAAGCCCGCTGTGCGCCCCGCTATAGCCCACCAGGAACTGCGTATGATCGTTTAGCCGGCGGCGCACGCTCGACACGTAGTTGTACGACGATGTCGTGTAGATCAGCGACGCCGTCTCCACGTTCTGGGCGTAGCTGAAGTTTGCGCTGATGTCCCATCCAGACAATTTACGGTCATAGTTCATCGTGCCCACGAAGCCAAGGCCAGTATTGGTCTTCTGCTGGGCCGTATCGACAATACTGAACGAAAACGACAACCCCTTCAGCAGGGTCCGGTCAAAATTGTAGTTTACGCTCCCGCCAAATTGTGTCGCAGAATACGTCTCCCCCAGAAAAGTCTGGTACGAATGATTTATATCGGCATGAATCGCCAAATTCGTGATCGGCATATAGTAGGCATCCGTTGAGAACAGGAGGGAATAAAAGCTGCCCAAACTGACGAAGTTGAGCGGCGCGCCCGCGTTCAGCACCGGCTCGGGAACACTTCCCAGCAGGCTGGAATTGTAGCTTTCAGTGAACGAGGCTCCGAAGTCATCGAGGGGATGAAACGAGGCGTTACTGTTGATCGAGGTTGATCCACCGGAGCCGTGGCCCGAGGCAGAGCCCCCATAACTATCGCTATAGTTAAGGTGTGTAAGGCTCACGCCGAAATTCCCCGTCCACGGGAGTGCGTGCTGCGCCGCCGCTCCAAAACTATTATTCGAACTATTGGATGTGGCCGCAGGCTCGTCCGGCTCGGAAAAGTTCGGGAGGCTGGAGTCTGTATTGCGGTGCGTAAAATGGGCCATCAACCGCCAGCCGTCCATCATGTAATTGGAGTTCAGGTTCAGAGTTTTGTCAGTCTCGGAACTCGTTCCCGACCCTCCGTAAAGGGACTCGTCGGTGTTGTTGTCCAGGTAATTTATGCTGAAGGTTGGCAAATTCGGAACGATCTCGCTCCAGCCAAACCCAAAGCTCTGCTCGTTGCCGTTCGAAGCCAATCCGGTATCAGAGCCCGGTACGCCGTACGCTGACGTGTCGTTATTGACCTTGTTGAACGAGAAGGAGCCGGGGAAGTGACTTCCGCTAAAAAGGTTAACGCCCGCCCCCACACCGCTGGAGTTTGTCAGGTTGCCAAAAACCGAACTGGATTGGGAGCGGTTATAGAATGGTGCTACGTCAAAGTTGATAAAATTGGGATTATAGTAGTTCCCCGTGATATTGGCATTCCCGTCGAAGCCGGTGCCGTGCGACGACTGCCCCTGGTCAATCGCTCCCGTGTACTGGTACCCGAGATTGCCGGAGGCGCTCAAACGGGTGTTGTCGCCGATCGTCACCTGTGCCGCTGCCGGCAGCGCCAGCATAACCATTGCGGCGAGCGCCCGCCGCGCCTTGTGAAATCCCTTCCACAGTGACCGCATTCCCCACCTGGTTTCCGTCCCCATGAACCAGCGCGCCCGTAATGTGCCCGGCGTCGCGTTGGCCAGATGATTCACAGGACGTCAATTTTGGCCGTCTTCCTTAATCTCTCGTTCAGAGCGGAGCGAATTTTTTCGGTACTGCTCTTTTGCAGATCCGTCATCAGCTTCGCCTTCACGTCTGCAAATGGCGTTTTTCCCGCAGGGATATGCGCATTCAGCCGAAACAGCGTGTAGGCCGGGCCGATCTGGATGAGATCGCTCACCTCGCCCGCTTTCATCTTCCGCGCCGCTTCCACTACCGGAGGCGGAAGCTTGTCGCCTTCCACTGCCTTGCGGTCGCCCATGTTCACGTGCCAGTCGTCTTCCGAAATTCTTTCCGCCAGCAGCCCGAATTCCTGGTAGCTCTTGCTCGCCTTCGCCTGCTTGATGGCGCTCTCCGCCTTCTTGCGCGCCTCTTGCAGGTTCTCTGGCGTCGCGTTCTGCGGAGGGATGATCGAGATGGTCTGAATGCTGAACATCTCGGGATGGTGGAACTGTTTCGGATTCGCGTTGTAATAAGCCAGTGCCGCCGCCGTCGTCACCTTCGCCTTGTCGTAGACTTCCGACTTCAGCATGTCTTCAATCAGCAGTGAGCGGCGGATCTTCTCGTTGAGCAGTTGCTTGTTGCCGCGGGTTTCGGCCTGCACCACCTGCGTGTATTCCTGCTCGCTGGGGAACTGATTGCGGAATTCGATCTCTGCCTTCCTTAACCGCTCCGGCGCGACCGTGCGCTTTTCCTTCAACGCTTCCTGATAGAGCAATTCTTCGAAGATGAGCATCTCGAGAGCGCCCTTCCGCATCTCGGGCGCCATCGACTTGGGCACGCCGTTATGGATTTTCCCGTACGGAAAGATCGTCTCCATCTCGCGAATCAGGTCGCGGTCGGTCAGAATCGCTCCATTCACCCTCACCACCGGCGTTCCCACCGCCGGCATGTCGAACGTCACTATGTCCTTGGCCGCCGACCCCATGCCCGAAGGCGGCGTCGCGGACGCGCCATTGTTCGCCACAGCGGGAGCCGGCAGCGTGGGAGCGTGCGAAGCCACGACCTGGCCACTGCCTGCGATCGCTGTTGCCAGCAACATCGCGCCAACTTTGATTGCCTGCTTCATTGTTTCTTCCTCTCGTCTCTGCTCTCGAAAAGCGGGGGGAGAGAAGTTTCCTCTCCCCCAACTCGAAACAAGTTAGAACTGCGTGGTAACCGTGGTGATGCCGAACGTCTCGTTCGACGTATCGAAGTGGCACTGGCGGCAGAACTGGGTCGTCGAAACGGCCATCTGCGCGTTGGTGTTGCCAGCGCCGGGGTTGTAGGGTGAGTTGATGAAGAAGTACGTCGGATAGGTTCCCGTGCCAATGGCCGAGCCCGCCATCTTTGCCGATCCGGGGGCAAATCCCGGGGGACCTTGGTAAACGTACATCTGGTGCTGGTTGTGGCAGGTGGTGCAGGTGAGGAATGCACCGGAAGCATCGGTAGCGCCAGGAGGAAGGGAAACACCATAGCCCCACTTGCTGCCGGCGATGGCCGGATAGCCGTAGTTCGCGTTGAATTGAACGTACGAGTTAGCCGGGGTGATGCTTTTGATACTGCCAGCGCTCACGACGATCGTCAGCGGGGTGGTTGCGGCACTGTTCGTCCAAACGCCCACTGCGGCCAGCGTGGCATTCAGGCCGACCGGGTGATCGTTCAGATAGCCGGAGGTGTTGCCGTTGCCGCTATCGTCGCCGAGCAGGGTTGGGATCGGACGGGTTCCGTACACGCCGCTGGCGGCCAGCAGGCCCATCCTCTGCTCCCACGACTGGCCGTTCATCATCTGCCCTTTGGCCACCACGCCGTCATGGCAGGCCAGGCACATCATGATGCCTTCCAGTTCGGCGGTGTTGGTGGTATAGGCAGCTGACTGAGTGGGCAGGTTCTCGACGATACCATTGCCGAGAGTCAGGGTGTATCCGAACAACGGAGTTACGTCTTGTCCGAACAGTGCAACGCTACCGGAAGAGGGATCGTTGAAGGCAACAGCGTTGTTGGCAACGTTTCCGCCGCCGCCCGCTGCGCCGCTGTGCGGGGCGTGGCAGCCTGCGCAACCACGTCCGCCGTTCTGGTGGGCACCGAGAATATCGTAACCGGTCAGACCGTTCTTGCTATTCCCGGAGTAGGTCTGCGCCGCGGCCATACCGACCGCCAGCAGAGCTATTAATGTAACGAACAGTAGCTTTTTCATAACTGGTAAAACCTCCTATTTTGTAACAGCTGTTACTGCTACCTCTACGGCTATGTGCTCTCGTGTTCCGGAGCCAGCTTGCGCCAGATCCGGTTTGGCCATCCGCGGAACGGCCAAACTCTACTGCGGCTTTTGTGCCGCGGAACTTGGGGGGGAAGCAGGAGCCGCGTTACTGGCGGCGCCGGTTTTCGTCTCCGGCTTTGCCTCTGGCTTCCCTGATTTCTTGTCTGCTTCCGCTTTACGCCTCGCCAATTCCGCCCGCGTTTCGTCATCGGTGACGTAGTGGAACATCTGCACGCGTCCGGGATATTGTTCGGAGGTAAAAATGCGGTTGTTCTTGTCGATGTAGAGCCCCTCCACGGTCCGGAACTGCCCCGGGAACAGGCCGTGGCCGCCCATCCACATCAGAAGGTGGCCGTCCGGGGTGTAGCACTGCAGGATGTCCTGCACCGCGTCGGCGACCCAGACATGCCCGTCGGAATCGATCGCAATGCCTTTCGGCCGGGAAAAATATCCCGGGCGGTCGCCGGCTTTGCCCCAGGCGCGGATGAAGTTGCCGTCGGCATCGAAGACCTCGATGCGATTGTTGAACATGTCGCTGACGTAGAGATTGTTGTCCTGGTCCAGAGCGACATTGGTGGGCGCGGCGAACTGTCCTTCCTCGGTCAGCGAGTGAGCCTTGCCTGCCGTGCCGATGGTGCGCAGCAGGTTGAGATTGTCGGCGTCATAGACCATGACCTGGTCGCGTCCCGCGTCGGCGACGTAGAGGAAGCGGTTTTCGTTATCCACCACCATGCCGGCGGGATCAACCAGACCGCCTTGGCTGATCGCGCCCTCGATCTTGTGCTCCTTGGTGAAAACCATGATGCGGTGCAGCTTGGTATCGGAAACGAACAGCCGGTCAGAGTCGTCGGTGGTCAAGCCGATGATGTCGCCGAAGCGCGCATTCGCTCCGTGCTTGATCATCTGCAGGTCTTTGTTTTCAGTATTGAAGATGAACACTGCGCCGACTTTTCCGTCAGCGACGTAGAGCTTGCCTTTGGAATCGACCGTCAGGCCGTACGGCGCCCACAGCGAAAAGATCGGGTTTTCGGCCAATTTCTGATCGGCGGGTTCTCCGCCCGCCATGCGGTCCATCCACGAAGTTTTCTTTTTGGTCTGAGTCTCTGGAATCTTCTGGCAGCAGAAGTAATTCAAATACTTCAACCGCGGCGGCGCCGGCGGATTCGGCCATACCAGCTTTGACCAGTCGACCTTGTCCATGATGTTGGTGTCCGGCGGGGGAGGCTGATCTTTCTTCTTTTTGTCGGCATGCAGCGGCCCAGCCACACTCAGGCAGAACAGCAGTCCGGCGACCACTGCCGTGAAGCGGAGGAGCCCGAGATTGGAAGCACGCCTGTTCATTTTGTTTTGCCGCTCTGTGTTTGTGGTGCCGACGCTTGCGTCGGTTGTGCAGGGGCACCTGGAGTTCGCGGGTTTGGAGACGAAGGCGCCAGGTTCGCGTGACACGTCAGGCAGAACGCCATGTTGTTCGGCTGATCCTTCACCAGCATTGCGGGATATGCCCCCGAGTGCGGCTGATGGCAGGTCAGGCAGTTGATCGGCTTCAGCACCTTATTCACATCTGTCGGGTCGACGATGTCGCTGACCGGGTGCCGCTCGACCGGATGACCGTGGCCGTACTGAATCGGCAGCAGGATCACTTTGCGGAAGTAGTCTTCCGGCAGTTTCACTTTCCCGTCGAAAATCGTGACCAGATGCTCGCTTTCGAGTTTCTGCGGACTTGCATTCGGGCCGTGGCACTCGAGGCAGAGCGCGTTCGGACTGGCCGCACGCAGCAAGTGATCGTTGGTGCCGCCATGCGGCTCGTGGCAGGTCGCGCAGCCTTGCTCGAAGGCCGGCTGATGCAGATGCGCTTTCTTCATCTGATCGGCCTGATCGCTATGGCAGGCGAGGCAAGCACGGACCGGATCCGGCTGCAGGAAGCCAGGAGACTTGCCGGCGTGCGGGTTGTGGCAGGCGACGCAATCGCCCTGCGCGCCGGGGTGCTGCACTTTCGCCGTTTCGATCTGCTTGGCCTTGTCGTCGTGGCAAGTCAGGCAGAGGGCGCGGCTGTCAGCGTTGGTCAGGACGACTTTTCCATCCTTGGCCGGCTGATGGCAGCTGTCGCACATCTTGTTCTCAAATGGGTTGTGCAGGAAGGCCTGCATCAGTTTCGGCTTCGCCGACTGATGCGGATCGTGGCACTGCAGGCAGTTGGCAGCTCCGAACGGCTGCCCGAGATGCGTCTTCTGCAAGGACGCGTCTTTCGGGTCATGGCAGTCCACGCAGAGCGCGGGGATGTCTTTCTTCAGGTGCGCCTGGAACTCGATTTTTTCCCGATCGCCGTTCTTGTGCGTGACGTGGCAGGTGTCGCAGCCCATGTCGAGCGCGGCGTGCCGGCTGCCGTCCTTCGGAACATTCACGCCGATGGCATGGCAGTTGAGGCAGAGATTCTCATCCCGGGTCGCTCCCGACGTCGGCTTGAACAACTGGTTCGGGTTGTCGGATTCGTGCGGGTCATGGCACTTCACGCAGTCGCGAATTGCCGGCGGGTGCATCGTCTGTCCCGGCTGAACTTTCTTGTCCTCGTGGCACTTCAGGCAAAGAGCCTGTGTGGTCGTGGTAATGAGCTTTACCCGGGTCACGTCGCGACTGACGCGAACTTCGTGGCAGCTCATGCACCCGATGGCAATGGCAGAGTGGACTGCCTTACCTTTGCTTTTGTCCTCATGGCACTCCAGGCACTTCGCCGAATCGACGTTCTTGTCCAGCGGCACGGGGTGCACGCCACCCAAGGCGCGGGGCAAACAGACCGCCGCAAAGCTTAGGGCCAGCAGTGTACGTAAGACCGGGCTGGCAAGCGAAGTGGTTTGACTCCAACGGGATTGGTTCTCGGTCCGGCTCACGAATTGGGGAAGGGTGCTCACCCAAGTCTCCGGTTCGTGAGGTGCACGAGAACCGCCGCTCTTGTGAGCATTGCTCAAATTTTCATCACCTGCGTAAGTGACTGGATTGGAAGAGGTTGTGCGGGTAGGTGAATTTGTTGCGAAATACATCAGGAACAATAGGATTGTCCCAAATGGGCCTTCTCCCACACTGAAATTGGTGAAATGACCCAAGTAACGCCATGAGGGCCGGAGGCTCCCGGCGCCAGTAGCGAGGCGGGGAAAGCCGCATACCCCACCCGGGTCCTAAATTGTTTCTTGGGTCGCCGAAGTGCGTCCATCACCGGAGCAAGTGAGCGGCGTCACGAAGCCAGTGTGATGTGTCAAATCCCTGTTGCACTGGGCGGTAATGCGCAATTTGGTCCAAATAGGCGCTTGTGGTCATCAGCGCCTTGTCTGTTAAGTCATGCCATATCTTTTTGTTACGCGGTCTTTGCACGTCTGGTGTGGAACTTGCACCTCAAGCTTGGGAACAGGGAGAAGGTATGGCCGTAGATTTCCGCAAACTTGCCCACAAAACGTGGCGCACCATTGCTTCTATTCAGACCGGCGTAGTTCTCTTGATCCTAGTCGTGATTTTCGCGGCGGTCGGAACCATCGTGCTTCAACGGCCGGTCACCGAGCCCGACGAGATGCAGAGGGCCTATTCGCCGCAGGCTCTCCAGATCCTGGATAAGGTCGGGTTGACCGACGTATTTCACTCCTGGTGGTTTCTCGGGCTGGTTCTGCTGGTCAGCATCTGCATCGTAGCGGCTTCGATCGATCGCTTCCCCAACTCGTGGCGCTATTTCTCGCGTCCGTACAAATATCCCGACGAAAGCTTCCGCCGTGCTTTACATCCACAGAAATTACTGGCCGTCGCGGACGAAGAATCGGGTTTGGTGGCGGCCGAGCGGGCACTGCATTCGCTTGGCTACAAGCCGGAACGCGTGGTCCACGAGGATCACTTCTCCATTTTTGCCGAACGCAGCCGAATCTCCGAGATAGCGGTGT
>Ga0208188_1000510_pt1 | contig 23958 bp, 18 predicted proteins | sample June2015DPH_8_50_FD_184698 | JGI IMG/M metagenome (GOLD analysis project Ga0208188, IMG submission 184698) | Peatland microbial communities from SPRUCE experiment site at the Marcell Experimental Forest, Minnesota, USA - June2015DPH_8_40... | ecosystem: Environmental > Terrestrial > Soil >...
TTACCGAGGGCGAACTCTTCGCGCTCATCGTCGCCGAAAAGGCGCTCCAGCAATATCGCGGCACGAGCTTCGAGAAACCGATCCTCAGCGCCATCCGGAAAATGGAGCAGTCGCTGCCCGACACCATTTCGCTCAATCTCGCCGACATCGAGCAGACGATTTCCTTCCGCACCCGCGCCGAGCCGATTTTGAATCTTGAAATTTTCGACACGCTGGCCCGGGTGGTCGCGCACCGGCAACAAATTGAACTGGCCTACCGCAAGCCGGGGCGAAAGGAAACCGAGCCGCGCCTCGTTGACCCGTATCATTTGGCGAACATCAACGGCGAATGGTATCTGTTCGCCTACGACCACGCGCGCAGGGACATCCGCACCTTCGTTCCCGCGCGCGTGCAATCCGTGAAGCTGACCGGCAAAACCTTCGAGCGTCCGCAAAAGTTCTCGCTCGAAAAACGTTTGCGCGACAGCTTCGGCGTGCACTCCGGCGAAGGCGAATATGAAGTCGTCATCCGGTTCAACACGCACGCCGCCGATTACGTCCGCGAAAAAAAATGGCACGAATCGCAGCAACTGCGCGAATTGAAGGGCGGGGGAGTGGAATTGCGGATGAAACTTTCCAGCCTGATGGAAATTGAACGCTGGGTTCTGAGTTGGGGAGGGGATGCGACCGTTGTAAAGCCGCGTGAATTGGTTGAGGCCGTCAGGAAATCGGCGGAGGCAATTTTGAAACAGCGCGCGTGATTTCGCTCTTGCCGGGAATGTGAAAACGGGCAAGGACATCGCGCTGAAATAGGGCGCCTTTTGCCGCTTGGCGGCTTCCTAGCGCGGCTTTGAAAATTTTCGCCGGAGTGAAACAAACGCCAGGCTTCCAATGACCGACACGGTCACCAAAACGGAAAATGGCGCGAGTATGCGATCCAATGGCAGGGAGCCGGGTTTATGAAACTTCAGAACGCCTGAAAGCGCCGCAATTTGTCCGGGGAACGGTGCGCTGGCCTGAACATCACCCGTGCGATCCACCAATTGTGAAATGCCGGAACTCGCCACACGAAAAATCGGAACGCCATATTCCGCCGCGCGAATTGTTGCGATGCGTGTGTGCAATTCATGCTCATGCCTGCCCCAGTCGGCCACATCCATTGTCGGCACAATGATGGCTTGGGCGCCGAGGCGGATCAACCGGTCGGTTACCCGGCGGTAACTCAGATCGTAGCAGATGCAAATGCCGATTTTCCCCCAAGGCGAGTTCCAAAGCTTTTGCTCCTGCGCGGGCAGGCCGTCCTTGAAAAACTGGATGGGGACGCTCTTGGCCTGTTTGAAAACGATCTCCCCGTTTGTGCCGATTACAAACGCTGTATCGTAATAATTCCCATTGGTTGCCGGATCTTCGCCCCCCACGACGAGGTAGCGTTGATGTTCGCGGCACCAAGCCCGGATCCGTTCCGGGATGGGTTCGGTGAAGGTGTATTCGCTCAGAACAAACAGTTCAGCCTGAGGAAATCGTTTGTCGAGCTGGTTTAGGACAAGGACGGTTTGATTTTCAGAAGGAAATTCGAGTTGGACGCCGACAACCTGAACGCGCGGTCCCGTCCCGCCCGAAATTGCAGTTGCTGGAAGCAGAATGGCAAAAAGGCCAAGAGACAGGAGAATGGCGGCTGCCGCATAAATCTTCCGGCGGACCGTCAGAAATATAGCCGCATAGGCCGCAAACAGGAATCCCGCCCCATAGACACCGAGAATCTGGAATGGAAGAATTCTCCAGTCCGAAAACGCGTAACCGACATTCAGCCAGGAAAACCGCAGATAATACAACTCGCTGCGAAAATACTCCAGGCCGGTCCAGAGGAAGGGGATCAATATCGCCGCTATGGTCGGTTTGAAGCCAGCAAAACACGTGTGCGCAATCAAGGCAAACAGTGCGAGCCAGAACGCCAATATCAGCCAGAGCACAATTGCCGCCGCGCTGAAAATGTTGTAAAAAAAACAAAGTTGGAAGGAATAAACCGACATCCCTACCGCCAATCCGAGATAAAACGCGCTGCGCGCCGTCCCAAACTTTGCCAACGCCAGAAGACAGTAGAGAAAACCGATCATCAGAAAGCCGCCCCTTGGAATTGAATATGCCAACGTGAAGGTGACCGCCGCACCGAGCGCAAGCCCAACAGATTTCAATAATCCCAATGGTTTGGTTCCAATCTCGTTGGCCATTGCACAGAAACTTAGGGAAAGGACCGCCGGGCCTCAACATGTTTTCTCGGAATGGGCGTTGTCGGCGGTCCGACTGCAAGGCTCGACATTGCAAATCGGCATCCAGCGGTCTCACAATTCCTGCGACGATCGCGACATCCAATCCAAAACCTGCTTCGCTGCTGCCACGGGAGCGGTGCTGAGGACGTTGTGGTCGGCGCTGCGGATGATTTTGTAATCGCGCAAGGCCGGACAATTTTTTCGGAGCCAGCGCCGGACGAACGGCCAGGGCACGAGGGGATCGAGAATTCCACTCAAGCCAAACACCGGCAGCCGGGTCTGGCTGGCAATCGGGCGCGGATCGTATTGGGCAATCAAATGCAGACGATGCTGCGCGGCGCGGCGGTCCAGTTCCGTCCGGCGCGCGACAAATTCGTCAATGGTCGCCAGCGTCTCCGGTGAACGGCGATACCGGAAGCGCGCGATTTTGGCGTAGCCGAATACAATTCGCACGAACAACGCCGTGGAAATCCTGCCGGTGAGTTTTTCCGCCAGCCGCACCGCCCAACGCATGGGATGCTTCACGAAACCGCCCGCCAGAATCACGCCCTGCGCCGGAAACTTCCCGCGCGCGACCATCGCCCACAAAATCTGCGAGCCATACGATTCGCCGAGCAGCCAGCCGCGGGTGATGCCATTGTGCGTCAGCGCGGCTTCGATGGTCGCCGCGTAATCGTCCAGCGACCACGTGAGCGTGCGCGGATAGGTAATTTCGACGAAGCGCGCCCTGCCGCCGATGACCTTGCGAAAGCTGCCGATGAGCGTCCAATCGCCGTGCAAGCCGGGCAGATAAATGAGCGTGGGCAGCGCAGCTTCGCCGTGGATGCGCAGTTGAAGTTCTTCTGCCATGGTTTCAGAAATTATAGCAGTTCATATTGTCATTGGCGCACAAAAGTTCACGCGGGAATCTCGCAGACATTTCGTCTGCTTGTAAAGCGCCAGAGGACTGGCGCACTCCAAGACGCTTCGCGTATTTCAGAAATTATCGTGTCGCGCACAGCGTCTTGGACTGCGGTGCCGATGCATCGGCACCGCTTTTCCCAGAGGCATATCAAACCGTGCCAATGTTAACTGGAACTGTTATATCAATACGCTGAAGCCATTGGTGCAATGAATAAAAATGGCAGCGGCTTGATTGGGCGCAACTTGACATCTGCACCGAACGGAAATAACTCCCTCGCCCCGTCCAAACGGGGAGAGGGCTGGGGCGAGGGGATTTGAGCTTGAAAATAATCGGCCTCCTCGCCCCGGCCCTCTCCTCCTTGAGGGAGGCGGGGGAGAAAAATGGTGCGTGTGTCAAGATACGCCCGCTTGATCGGCAGGAGAGTCCAGCCTTCCAACCAGCCCCGGCCTGCCTCGATGTCGTCAATCGTAATCGGCGAGGATTCTCAACCCTTCGGGGTCGGCGACGCCCTGGCCTTGAAGGATGACAACGTGCCGATATCCGAGATTCCGCAAGCTGACGAGCCAGTATGTGCCGCGGTCACGAAACTGATCGCCAATTTGGGGTTCGGTGTAATTCTCAAGAATGACAACGGCCATTTGGGTTTTGGGCAATGTTGAGGCCCTCGCCAAAAACTTGGCGTTGTCTTCGGTCGCAAAAGCGTCCGGCCGGAGCACCCGGCAGGTCTGGTTGTCCCAGGATTCAATGACCAGTGCGGTATTGTCGGTGTTGTGAAACGCCCGGGACGGGGTCGCACAGGAGGTTGAGATGATGGCCAAAGCCACAAGGGCCAATAAGGTGCCGATGTTGAATGATTTCATATGTTTCTGCCGGTTGATGCGTCAATTTGATTTGCTCTCTTCTTATCACCGTCTAATACCAATTTCCAGTGGGAATCGGACCAATAGGTAGGGCGGCGCTGCTGCGCCGCCGAGTATAATGGCCGCGCAGCAGCACGGCCCTACCGTCCGGAATATGTGCCGATTATTATCGGGGAATGGCATAATACGCAATTGCAATGCCATTGGTTGCGAGCTGGTGGCAGTGTCCGGGTGGTTGGGCGTTCCTATTTTAACTTCGGGAAAAATTCCGCCGCCGTTTTGCACGTCGCCGCGCTCAATTCTTCGAGCGAACAGCCCTTCACCTGGGCGACGGTTTCGGAAATTTCCTTCACATAAGCCGGTTCGCAGCGTTGGCCGCGATACGGCACGGGCGCGAGATACGGACAATCGGTTTCCAGCATGAACTGGCCGGGCGGCGTGGCGGCGACGGTGTCGCGGACGTTTTGTCCGTTCTTGAACGTGACAATGCCGGTGAAGCTGACGAGCGAGCCGATTTCCAGAACGCGGCGCATCCGGTCGGCGCTCTCGCCGAAGCAATGAAACACACCGCGCACCTTGCCGGCAAACGGCTTGAGTTGGGCGAAAGTGTCGTCAAAGGAGTCGCGCTGGTGAATCACGCAGTTCAGTCCGGCTTCGATGGCGACTTCGAGCTGCTGTTGGAAAATCTGCGCCTGCCTGTGCTTGTAGCGTGCGTCGTCGTCGGCAGTGCGGCCAGTCTTTCCGCCCGGCAAATGGTGATAGTCCAGACCCGTTTCCCCGATGGCGACGACTTTCGGGTGCTTCATCAGTTTGCGCAGTGGTTCGCGAATATCGTCCGGTGCTTCGTGGGCGTTTGACGGATGCCAGCCGACGGCGGCAAAAACGCCCGCGAAACGTTCGGCCAGTTTGATTGCATGCGCGCTGCTTTCGAGATCGGTGCCGATGGAAATAATCCTGGTGATGCCGGCGGCCTGGGCGCGGGCAATGACTTCCGTCAAATCCTTTGCGTAGTCCGGGTAATCAAGATGCGCGTGGGTGTCGCAAAAAATGGCCATGGGAATAATTAACCATGAAATACACGAAATACACGAAAAATTGGCAGTGGATCAAATTGATGAAAGATGGCGGGGTGGATGGATGGAGAGAAATCACTAATTCCTAAATCCGAATGACTAAAGAATGCCCAGGTAAAATCCCCAAGCCCTAAATCATAATGACTAAAGAATGCGCAGAATGCTCAAATGACCAATGACCTTCGTCATTATGGTTTAGTCATTAGTCATTCGGCAGAGCGGCATGGTTTAGGAATTAGTCATTCCGCGGGCGGCACGTTTTGTGTACTCCGTGGTTTCATTCAATTGGCCGGTTTGGGGCTGGCCGGAGCGTTGGTGCCGGCAAGTTTTTGTTCGAGCGCGGCCAATCTTGCCTCGACGGACGGCCTGCCGGGATAATCGGGCGCTTCCTGGAGCAGCCGTTTGTAATTCTCAATGGCATCGGCTTCGCGGCCCTGGGCCGGGAGTTTTTCGCCCAGCGTAAGCCGGATGCGAATGCGCTGTTCCGGCGACGGGTTGCGGGTCAGGGCGCGCTGGTAGGTTTCAATGGCCGAGGACGGTTTGCCCTGCATTTCGTAAAGGTCGGCGAGTTTTTCGGTGAGCACGGCGCTATTGGTGGTTGCGGGAATGGTTTCGAGGAATGCGGCGAGTTGAGCAACGGGCGCACCGTGAACCAGACCCAAATCCACGATGCGCAGATAAGACCATTCGATGAGCGGGTTGTGGGTGCGCGCGAATTCTGCATGCAACTCCGCCGGTTCCCTGGCAAAAGGCCGGTAAAGCGGATCGCCCACGACGGTGGTTTGCCATGATAAAACGGGTTGCGCGGCCCAGGCGGCCTCGCCAAACGTAAACCCGCCGGCAATCAGCCGCGCGAGAAAGACGGCGACATTCGGTGTGGCCGAGAGATACGGTTCATACACGCAGCCCATGGTGCAGGTGGCGCCTTTGGCGAGCAGCGGCCCGACCCAAAACTGGTTCGTGCTTCGCAACGTGGCCGCGCTGCTGGAATGCAAATGATACGCAAACGCGCCGGGCATGAATTCAACCTTGGGCAGCGCAAACGGCCCGGAGACATTCTCGTCGTACCAGCCGCAATAAATCGCGATCTGGCTCATCGGAAAATCAGCGGGGAACGTGGCGGGGTTTTTGTCCACGGTTGTTTCAAAACCCAGTTCGCGGCAGATTTCTCCCGCACCAAGGATCCATTCGTCGCCCCAAAAATAGCTGTTCGTTTTGTCCAATCCGCGCGCGTCAAAATAAGTGCGGCCCCACAAGCCGTCGCGTTCGGCGGCGAGAGCCTTGTCCACCAGACCGCGCGCAACCTCCACGGTGGGGCCATCGAGCCGGGCGACCAGCAAAATGCCGTTGGTGGGATGGAGCAGCGCCATGTTCGTGGCCCCATAGACCCAATTGGGCAGCGGTCCGGAAAGCGGGATGTTCATTTTCAACAGCGGCAGCCAGGCCAGCTCGGAATCCACCGCCGCTTCGTTGCGCAACAGTTCCGGACGGACGTTTTCCCGGCCCGGTTCGCGCAAATTCGGGTCGGGCGCAATTTTCAGCGGAACGCCGTAGCAGAGGACCGCGTAACGAATCTTGGATTCAACGACGCGATTTTCGACACGCTTCGGCTGGCCGTTGGTCGCGGCGTTGGTCACGGAACCAAACCGCCAGAGCTTGTCCACGACCAGCCGGCTGGCCAGCGGGAATTGCAGCGCGTCGCCAAATTCGGCGCGCGTCATCTCCTCGGTGATGGGCAGATCGAATCCGTAAACCTGCGCTTCCGGCACCTGCCGCATTTGGGCGTAATGGTCCGCAACCAGTTTCGATCCTGGCATGCGATTGTTGTAAATCACGACCACCTCGTCGCCGCCGGCGCGAACGAGCAACGGCGCGGTGGCCAGCAATAAAAGAACCAGACGCGTTCCAAAATAATTCATGGTTGGGGATTTGACCTCGCGCCCGGTGGCCGGTTCAATTCAATTTGCCGAAGAGTGCGGCGTGCATTCCGGGCATGGGTTTGCCGGTTTTTTTATCCCAATAACGAAAGTTTGCGCTCCAGTCCCAGATCGCCCAACCCAAACCCTGCTGCTCCGCCGCCCGCCGGAACGCCGAGTAGAAACGGACACGTGACGCCGGGTCAGCCTTGATGTAGCAGCCAAATTCGCCGATGTGAATCGGGTATCCGTAATAATCCGACCACGCGCGGAGGAATTTTAATTTGGCCGCGAAGGCCAGCGGGCTGCTCGGATTTTTGTCCGTCGGCAGGGTGTTGTAGGCTTGAATCCAGTCTAAAACGTAAGGTTTCAAATCCAGCTTTGGGTCGGCCTTGAGCGGCTGGGCGGGCGGGCCGGGAAACTGGATGCCGGTTTGTTGCGTGTCCGGTCCGGTCCAACCCGCGCCTTGATGCGTGAAGTGAAACGGGTCGTAGCAATGGACGGAAACAATCACGTTGTCATCGGGCGGCAGCACCAGATTTTTCAACTCGTCAATGCCGCCCCAGTTTCCCGGCTCGACGAAAATCGTCCGGTTTGGATTGCTCCGGCGAATCTCCGCAATGGCACGGGCGTAAATCGGATTCATCAATGCGGTCCTGGCGCTTTCATGCGGTTCATTATCGAGTTCGAACGCGAGCCGGTTGGTGAAATTTTTGTAATGCGCCGCGATTTGACGCCATAACGCGAGAAATTTTTCCGTCTGCCCCGCCGGGTCCTGGTCCAATTCGTTGAAGTGATGGATGTTGATCATCACGGCCAGTCCGTTGTTCAGCGCGTTGGTGACGACAAAATCAACCCGGGCAAAAATCTCCGGCGTAAGCGTGAAATCCGGCGCGGCCCCGGCGTAATGATGCCAGCCAACCGGCACGCGCACATGATCAAAACCCTCGCGCTTCATCTGTGCAAATTCATCCGCGGAAACTGTCACACCCCAGCCTTGGTTCGGCGGCACTTCAAGATAGTCACCCAGATTGACGCCGTGCTTGAACCACCGGGCCGCGCGGTGGGCCGGGGAATCGTGTCCGGTCAGCGGCTTCATATCCGGTGGATTCGAAGGCGTGAAAGTGTTGTCGCCGGCAGCCCGCGCGGCGTCAAGCCCGCCGTTCTGAAACAAGGTTGCGACTAAAATGGTCCAAATAATTTTCATGCCGGCAATGTCCCTTCAACGTTTAATTGCCTGTTATCCTTAGTCCGTCCCACGCGAACATCACTCCGGATGGCAATTCCGCCTGCGCCTGGTCGTGGTCGTAATCGTGCGTGAGGTGTGTGAAATAGGTCCGCGGCGCACCGATGCGTCGTGCCGCCGTCAACGCTTCGTCCAGGCACATGTGGGTTGGATGCGGCGTGTAACGCAACGCGTCGAGCACGGCGACTTCGACGCCTTGGACCTTGCCCAGCGCGTCGGCGGGAATTTCCTTGCAGTCGCTCAAATACGCGAGCCGTTTTTTGCCGTTTTGCACGAAGAGATAGCCGTTCGTCGTCGTCGGGCCGTGCGGCAGGGGCAGGGGAATGATTTCCAAATCGCCCAAGGTGAATGTTCCGTCAATGATGTGGGGTTCGGGACGAAAATAGCCTTTCGGAATCGCCCGCCCGTCAAACGCATAGATGAAAATACGCCGAAGCGCCGCCATCGTTTCCTCGTTCGCATAAACCGGCAACGCACCTTTGCGCAAATCGCAAAACCGGCGGCAATCATCCAGACCCATGATGTGATCGGCGTGGGAATGGGTGAAAATAACCGCATCGAGCCAGCGGATGTCTTCGCGGAGCATCTGGATGCGAAATTCCGGCGTCGTGTCCACGACGAATTTGACTTTGTCCGTGGCGACATAAACGGAAGGCCGGGTACGATGGTTTTTGGGATTGGCCAGGAATTCCGGCGGATATTCCTTGCCAATGATGGGCACGCCTTGCGAAGTGCCGCTGCCGAGAAAAATGAATGAGAACGCCATGATTAAAATTCCTGCCTGGACGATAGCACAACCGCCAAATTGACCGCGAACCTTTTTCAGGATTCGGGATTATATACTTGACAGATGCAAGGTATATGGTTTATATTTCACGCATGAACAAAAAGCATAAACAAAGCCAAGACGACGAGTTGAACCTGATTTCGTTGGCACAAGATTATTCCGACGAGAACAAGGCGCGTGAACTGTTTGAGTCGTGGCGTTGGCCGAATGGCCCTGTCTGCCCGCATTGCAAACATGACGAGGTTTACAAGCTGACATCGAAGCCAACCACCAAGGCAAAGAACAAAATGCGTCCCGGCCTTTATTGCTGTGCGGCATGTCGTAAAACTTTTTCGGCAACCGTCGGCACGGTGTTTGAAGATTCGCACATTCCGATTGGTAAATGGCTCTTGGCGGTTTTCATCCTGTGCTCATCCAAAAAGTCCATCAGTGCAAACCAGCTTCATCGGATGCTCAAAGTCACTTACAAAACGGCGTGGTTCATGGCACACAGAATCCGTTTTGCAATGGGGCCGGATTCAAAACCGCCCAAGATGCTTACCGGCACGGTTGAGGTGGATGAAACATACATCGGCCCGCGCTCTGACATACATCATTCAAAAAGTTCAAAGGATTCAGTGGTCGCATTGATTCAACGTGACGGCCCGATGCACACTCGCATCGTTTCCAACATAACGCATAAGAACGCCGGGCAAATGATTCGTGAGTGTGTGAGCAAAGATGCGGTTTTGAATACAGACCAACACGGGGCTTATCGGGGGCGGTTCAAAGACTTCAAGCGGCACGACGTTGTGAACCATTCCAAGTTTGAGTATTCCCGCACCAACGAGGACGGCACAAAATCAGGCATCAATACATGCGAATCGTTTTTCAGCCTGTTCAAGCGGGGCATCGTTGGAAGTTGGCACCATATCAGCCGGGAACACCTGCCGAAATACGCCAACGAATTTGAGTTTAGATGGAATACACGCAAAGACACGGACGGAGAACGCATGGAAAAGTTTCTGCCGATGGTCGAAGGGCGCAGGCTCATGTATCGCAAGCCGCTCAACTGAAAGAAAAGGGACATGCTCTGTCATTGGTTGGTTAAACCACATCCGCCAAGAGTGCGATGGGGAAGAAAACGAATCCGCCGAAAGCAATAATGCCCCGCCAGATTTCTCCAGCGGGGCATTTTGGGATTAGAGTCGCAATGGCCTTTTCCCAAAGTCTCTGCGCGGTGGCGGTTTAAATCTCGGCGGCGGACAGCATTCCCGTTTGACCGGGAACCATACAACAGCCGGTTTTCTTAGCCGTTGGACACAGTTCTTGTGCGTGCTCATAAAATTCCTTTCGGTAATTTTCGAGTTTCGACTTGACGCGCACCGCTAAAGGCTGTTACCGTCCTTGTGCCTAGCAGGGACAGCACAGTTGAGCGCGGTGCGCCCGATGTTTTAGCGAGCCGGATTAAAACCCGGCTTTTTTTATTTTCACGTTGTCATTTTTTCAAAAAGAAAACCGCCCGCAATGCTGTGGGAAATCCTGTGACGTATCAGGCAGCACTACGAGCGGCTCAAAGCATCGCGTCAAATATCGCGCTTTCCCAAACGCTGCTGGCATTTCTGCCAACTGAGAACACTTTAACACTGGTCTAAAACCATTTCGGGGGAGCTTCCGTTATGCGAAACTGCGTCTTTTGGTGTGCAACCGTCAACTTCTGGATGCGAAAGTGCGCTTTTTGCCAGTTGGAAAGATGCAGAAATGCGCCTCTACCGATGCGAAATGTCATTTATTCGCTTTTGAAGTATGGCCAACAACTTTTTGCGATTTTCTTTCAGCCATCGTTCAGATGCCGCTTTCTTTGCTTGAGGGGTTCGGCTTGCCTTTCGCCAAGCTGCGATTATGCGCGTGTGGGTTTTAAGAAATGACTCGTCAACGCCCTCACGCTGACGCTTCTCAATTTCTCTATTTGTCTCCGCCTCAAAAAATTCCGGCGTTTTTCGGTCAGGCAGGACATGCTCTAAATCAACGTAGACTTTTTGTAGATGACACCAATACTTTCTAAAAATATGCAATCGGTCGCCGTAGCTTCTGCCGCCAATCGCAAGGCGCAAAAACACCTTGAACTTCATCGGGAATTTGTGTTTTTTTTCAGGCTTGGGAGCTACATAATCTTCAGGGTTTTCGTTCAACGGAATTAACGCGCCTGAAAATGGGCGGGGAACATCCGCGGGTTTTGGCTTTTCGGGTTTGATTTCGGAATGAAAATCGCAAAATACTGAAAAGTAAATTCAAATTAAGAGGCCACAGATGCCACACATGCTTCACCGCTATTTGATATGCTTTAACGTGCCCGCAGAGCCGGAGCAAACGCATCAGCTTTTAATCGGTTTGCGCGGCGTCGAAATTGCCCAAGGAACATGGATTGTCCCCTCTTTTGAATCGTTGACGGTGGTGTGGATGAAGATACTAAATACGCTTCCAGAAAATGTTGATGCCTTTGCAATTCCTCTATTGCCGCAAGTAAGCATAGTCCCCATTCGTGGGACGGGCGCTTTGGTAGAGAAATTGAAAGGTTTAGGCTACCGCCCCCACTCGGAAGAATAAAATGCCAAGGCCGGGGGAAATCACTCCATTCCCTCGAAGATTTATTTTGTCCCAATTTAGTTACCATTGCTTGTAACAGAAAATCATAGAAATTCGATTTGTCAAATTTCCTTGGGTGGCAGGCTAAAAACAGACTAGTGGAAAATCTCTTTTTGTGGCATCATCGCTTCATGCCTAAAGCCATTGACCTACGATTACCCGGAATCAGCTTTGAGGATGCCGTAAGGCGGATGATAAGCACGCCGCCGCCGCCAACCTCGAAGAAAGCCAAGCAAAAGGCCGCAATCTCCCGCCGCCGCAAAAAATAGCGTTTTCAACCGCTGGTTTGTTGGATTTCCAAATAAATCTGCCTCTGTTAAGTATATAATCCCATTCAGGATTTGTCACCAGAACTGGTGACTGGCAGGGGACGGGGCATGAGGTATGATTCCATTGTTGTTGTCGTACTTAGTTCTCAATTCTGTATGAAGAGGCCGGACCTGTTGTCCGGCCTTTCTTTTTTTTCCAGCCGGTTCAATCTCCCGATGGGCAATCACCCGGGGCGGGGGTCATATCTCCATTGAATGACAAATAAGTTAACCAAGCCGCTTCGCGGAATGACTAATTCCTAAACCATAATGACGAAAAAAGCCCAAAGTTCGAATAAGCAGCCTGACTGACGCGTTGGTCATTTGGAAATTCTTTAGTCATTATGGTTTAAAACTTAGGGTTTTTTGATGGGGAGTTAGTAATTTCGTCTCCATCAGCCCGCCATCTTTCATCAAACTGACCCATTACTGAAAACTGGAATCAATCGCCGGCACCGGAGGCAAACCGGACGCCGTTTAGATGCCGGCTTTGGCACGGAGTTGTTCCACCTGTTTCTCCAGTTCGCGCAGGCGGTGGATCATGTCCGGCAACTGCTGCACCGCGATCATCTGCCGCTTGGCCTGTTTGTCCGGCGAGGCCGGATAGCCGAGCACCGCCCCGCCGTCGGGAATATCGCGCATCACACCGGACTTCGCGCCGACCATGGCCTGGTTGCCGAGCTTCAAATGTCCCGCAATTCCCGACTGCGAAGCAATCACGCAGTAATCTCCAAGGCGCGTGCTGCCGGCAAAACCCGACTGGCCCATGACAATACAGTGCCGGCCAATGACGACGTTGTGCGCGACATGCACAAGATTATCAATCTTGGTGCCCTGGCCGATGACAGTGGAACCAAGCGCCCCGCGGTCAATGGCCGCGTTGGCGCCGATCTCCACGTCGTCGTGGATGATCACATTGCCGACCTGCAGCACTTTGCGGTGGCGGCCCTCGTCGAACACGTAGCCGTAGCCGTCCGAGCCGATGACCGTGCCGGCGTGGATGCTGACCCGATGACCGATCTGCGTCCGCGCATAAACAACGACGTTTGGGAACAGGCACACGTCGTCGCCAATCTGACAGTCCCGGCCTACATGGTTGCCGCCCATGAGCACGGAACGCGCGCCGAGCCGCACCCGCGCGCCCAGCACGCAATCCGGCCCGATGTGCGCCGTGGGATCAATTTGCGCCGAGGCATCAATAATCGCGCCCGGATGAATGCCGGGCGGTTGTTGATCCGGCGGGAAAAAGAGCGGCAGCACCCTGGCCATGGCCACGCGCGCGTTCCGCACGCGGATGAGGACTTTCTTCGACGGCGCGAATGCCTCCGATACAAGGATGGCGGCGGCCTGGCTTTGTTCGGCAGCGGCAAAGTGGGTTTCCTTCTCGGCGAAAGTGAGGTCGCCGGCCCGGGCACAGTCGGCGGGCGCGAAGCCGGTGAGTTGGATTGAACCGTCGCCGAGGACTTCGCCCCGGAGTTGTTCTGCGATTTGAGCAGCGGTGAATGACATAGAATGCTGGGTTAATGGTTAAGAGGCTCCGTTCGGGAAGAAGCTTATTCCGCCGCGAGGCGGTGGCAAGCCGCAAAGGGCGCGGAAGCTCAAGGTGGACACAACTCAACACCACCACCAACGATGGTAGGGCAAACCTGCCGGTTTGCCTCAATCTCACCGCCAGCCAGCGCAGCGACGCTGGCAGAACCATGGCGATGCGTATTATGCGAGAACATCGCTACGCTCGTTCTTGAGAAAGTTTAGGCGGCAGCGCCGCCCTACCTTGATGGTGGCGGCCGGTTGCGCCTTGCTCAAGGTTGTTATTTGCGACTTTGCCTTGCAATTTTTACGAGAAACAAAATGCCCGTGACGCCGACGCATAACCAACCAAACCAATCGCCGTGCCGATTGTAAAAAGTCGGTGCGCGCTTTTCGCCGGGTTGCAACAACGGGAGTTCAATCGTCATTGCGCCGGCGCCGTAAACGCTGCCGGTTTTGTCCCTGAAAATTTCACGCAGCCGGCCGTTGACGTCCACCCAGCAGGTCAGGCCGTTGTTGGCGGAGCGCACCAGCGGCACGCCGTTTTCCACGGCGCGGAAAACGGCGGCGGCGGCCTGTTGCCATTGCGCTGCGCCCTCGCCAAACCAGCCGTCATTGGTCAGATTCACTAGAAAATCGGTGTCATCTTGAGCATATTTACGCGTGAGTTCCGGGAACACGTCCTCGAAACAAATGAGTGTGGCGGTTTTGACGCGACCTGGAGTGCCAGTCTCCGACCCGGCGCCGGGAATATCAGCATTCGGTTCGTGCCGGGCCGGAGGCCGGCGCTCCAGTTCAAACGGCACCACACGGTCACCGGACGCAAAGCTGCCGGTGATGGGCGTGAACCATTTGATGAACGGCAGCCAGCGCACGAGCGGGATGTATTCGCCAAAGATGACCAGGTTTTGCTTGTGATAAATTGCCGCGCATCGGCCGGCCGGGTTGAACAGGAAGGCGGCGTTGAAAGCATCGTAATCATTTTTGGTCCCGGCGCCGGAATGCCAGACATAATCTTCGGCATTGAAAATCAGCCAGAGGCGATGGGTGCGAACGAGGTTGGTAATGGCGGAGTAATTGGCGACATCGAATTCAAATTCCGGCACGGCGGATTCCGGCCAGATGAGCAAATCGGTTTTACTCGAGCCCCTCTCCCGATCCCGCTCTGCGCGGACCACCCTCTCCCCGCCAGGCGGGGAGAGGGACGGGGCGAGGGGTTCGTCATTGGTCAAACCGGTCGAATCCAGTGCCTGCTGGCTGAGTTGAAGCAATTGTTGAAAACGCTTGTCATTTTCCTTGGAATTCCAGATCAACGTCTGCGGAATGTTGGGTTGAACGAGCGTGATGCGCAGCGTCGCGCCGGGCGGATTTTGTCCGTTCATTCGCGCGAAACCAACCGCGAACAACACCGCAACCGCGGCAAGCGGCAAAAGTGTTTCCGCCGGCCACGCGAACCGCGAGGCTGGCCGCCGAAAAATCATGCGCCCGGCGGAAAACAGCGACAGCGAAACCCACACGACCAGAAACGAAACGCCATAAACACCCGCGACCGAGGCGATTTGAATGAGCGGTATCAGTTGAAATTGCGAGGCGCCAAGAGGATTCCATGGAAAACCGCTGAACAGCCGGGCCCGGACCATTTCCAGCGCCACCCAGACGGCGGCGCCCATGAGCGACCACAATGTGCGACCGGCCCAGGAGGTTTGTTCCGGCTCGCGAGGATCGGTCTTCGTTCGACTTCGACCCGACGGGCGCTCGCCCCACCAATTCACCAGCCAGACCCAGACCGCCGGATATAACCCGAGATAGACGCCCAATAAGAACCAGCCGAGAATCGGAAAGCCCGTCACTGGAATCAGCAGCAGCCAGTACAGCGACGAAAGAAAATGCGTTAGGCCGGCCACGTAACCGACGCGGAACGCGTCGCCGCCGTGTTTGCCCTGAGCGGCGGCCATCATCAGGGCCGGCGCAATCCAGGCGGAACCGGCGATGCCGGTTTTCGGAAACGCGGCGGTCAACAAAAGTCCGGCGCCGATGGCCAGGAGATAACCGCTGCGAACCAGGAGTTCGTTGAGAAAGCTTTTCAACGTGGCAAACGGCGAATAATCCTCTGTGAACGTCGGGCCGGGCTTGGCGCATTCGGCGGCCCGTTTCAAAACGGCAGCACTGGCATTGACGACAATCGCCTCGCGCGCGCCGCGCCAGACGGCGAGATCGGCGGATGAATTGCCGGCGTAGTCAAAACCGCGTTCGCCGAATTTTTCCGTGAGCACCTTGAGTTTGTTCGCGCCGCGCAAATTGGTTTTGCCGTCGCTGCCGAGCACATCGTCGAAGAGTCCGACGTAGTTGGCGACGGGCAGGGCCATGTCGCGGTCGGAGGCGGTGACGAGGACCAATTTCCGGCCGGCGGCCTTTTGTTCCCACAAAAAGGCCAGGAACGGGTCGTGGTAGGGCAGGGCGGCGGGATCAATCGTGACGCGCCGGACGAGCTGCCGTTTCAAAAAAGCCCGGCCCCGCATCCACCAAAACAAAACGGGCAGGAGCTGGAACGGATTTCTTCGAAGCAATCGCGCCAGCGATTCCCAGAGCAAATCGGTCTTGATGAGCGTGCCGTCCAGGTCCACGCAGAGCGGGACTGGATTGGCGGGCGGATCAAGCGGTGGCGGCATGCGGTGATATCCAGAATCCGCCGCGAAATTAGAGGAAGGCGATGAACGTGACAAGCCTGTCCGGCTGGAGGCAGTATCCTGATTTTCTTGTAGTGTCGGCGCTATGCGCCGATTTGGTCGAGCCGCGGGTTTGACGCTAAACGAAATCAGGACATCGCTTGGCGATTGCGACAGGAGACGGCAATGACGTTGAAATGGATGGCCGACCGGTTGAAAACGGGGCATGGGTGTATGTGGTCAACCGGCTTTACCATCTGAAAAAGTAAACTTGTGTCAACACTCAGGACCCGTTTTCGTTTTCGCATGGTGCTTGGACGCTCCATCTTGCAGGAAATTCGCCGGATGCGGGTGGGCTGGATCGCGCGAATAATGATGGAAACGGATCTGCTGGTGCCACAAATCGCCGGGGCGTTGCGTGATGAAAACTTGCAGCTTATCGCCCGTTATTTTCGCAAGGAAAAGCACATGACCTTGATGGTGTTCCGCAAACGCCATGGCTCTCGATAGGCAACGACATCATCCCGGTCACGATTTTTCCATCGAGAGTCACTGCTGTTCACCGCTGTCCGGCTGCCCCCTTTTCGGGTCAAGACCGGGCCAAACATATTTCCATTTTCCGCTTGCATTAACCCAATCTTCAACCATAATTAGCCGTTGAAATGTAACCTATTAAAAACCATGTCATGAAAATCAAATCACTCCGTTGTTTCGTTGCCGCCTTGGCCCTAGCTGGCGGTCTGTTTCTGACCAGTTCCGCCAGAGCACAAATCACCGTCATCAACACCCCCATAACTTCCTATGGCTCGATCCTGTTCAACGACACCACCTCTTATAATTCGTTTTTGCTTCCCGGTATCACCAGTGTCAACCCGTACACCAGCCCGTGGGGCGGTGGCAATTCTGTCAGCCAAAACCTTGGGCTGACGACCGACCCTGTCACTACTGATTTTGCCCAAGGCACTATTACCGTCTCCGGTAGCGGGAATAATTACAACATCGCCTTGACTGGTGTGACGCTCAACCAAGCTGCCGGCAACACTGGCTATGCTGATTTGATCTTCCAATTTTCAGTCGAATTCCAGCTTGGTGGCGGCGGCCTGCTCAGCCAGCCCACTCTTTTCCCAAATTTCGCGGTCAGCGGAACCGTCCAGAATAGTGGCAACTTCGCCTCCGTCACCGGCTACATCAACTACTACGGCACCGACTACTATGGAGTATACGGCCTTTTGGACACCGTCAACTACAACGACGTTTACAATACTCCGGGCCCATTCAACGGCACCGCCATCGGCGTTCCCGTCAATGGCACTACTCCCAACCTTTCCCCCAATACCACCTTGGACCTCGTCGGTTACCTCGATTTCAGGGTGGACCCCGCCAGCATCAACGTGGAAACCGTCCCCGTCCCCGAGCCGGGCAGCGGCCTGCTCTTGGGCTTTGCCGGCGCGAGCGGTTTCTTATGGCGCAAAGTGGTTGTTAAGAGGTCACGGCGGTCCTAAAGCGGCAAAATTTGCGGCGGTATGCGATTACGTGTATTTGACTCCGTACGGGTAAAATTGTTGCCGAAGGCAGTATACCGTAACGGACCTATCGTTGGAACATCATTGCAGCAGCGCACCTAAGGCAGTCCAGGTCCACGCAGAGCGGGACTGGATTGGCGGGCGCATCGGGGCGGTGGCGTCATGGGTTTTGATTAACCGTTGAGTGCGCGTTCCAGCAAGGCTTTTTCCCGTTCGCCGTAATTTAATTTCAGCGCCTCGGCGCGCCCGACCTCGCTCATTTTGGCCCAGGATTTTTGCAGGGCATTGATGGTTTTGTTTTCGGCGGTTTTCGCCGCGAGATCGGCAAACTGGAATTCGAGGAAAACAAGACAAAGCGCGTCTTCGAGCACGCGGGTTTCGGGGTCGTCGGGAAAATGTTTCTTGAGATTCAAATCCTGCACCCGGCGAATCACGTCTTCCGGGTAGCCGGTTTCGCGCAAAATGTCGCCGGCTTTTTGGGCATGAAACTTTTTGAGCGCCGCCCGCCATTGCAAATAGCCGGCGCGGGTCATCGGATGGGATTGGCGCGGGATTTCCCAGCGGCAAATGTGCTGGCAGCGCGCGGCCAGGCGAAGTTCCTCGGAAGCGTCGGGGCAAAGCGACAAAACCCATTTCGTGAGCCGCTGGGCATAAAGCCATTCGCGCGGCTGGGAGACGCCGTTAATGACCTCGGTGTTTGGATCGCGTGAGTTTTCCTCCCCGAAACGGCGCAGCGCGGCCTCAAATTTATCAGACGCTTGGAAATTTTCAGTCACGCGCTGTGTTATTCCAAAAGCGGGCGCAAACGCAAGACGGATTCGCGCGCAAATTCGCCTTTGAGTTTTCTTGTCGTGATTTGGCGTGGCTGATAACCATTGGGCGATGAAAATCATCCTTTCTGCTTTGGCGGCAGCTTTGCTTTCACTGTCGACCACCGTTCTGGCGGATGACGTTTCATCCATTCCTCACCTTGAAAAGCGCGGAGCGGCGACGCAACTAATCGTGGATGGCAAACCATTTCTCATCCTTGGCGGCGAATTGCACAATTCAAGTTCCTCCAGTCTCGACTACCTGAAACCCATCTGGCCGGAGCTGGCCGCGATGCAGCTCAACACGGTACTGGCTCCGGTTTCGTGGGAATTGATTGAACCCGAAGAAGGCAGGTTTGACTTCACGCTGGTGGATGGCCTCATCCACGAAGCGCAGCAGAATCATTTGCACCTGGTTATTCTGTGGTTCGGCAGTTGGAAAAACAGCATGTCCTGTTACACGCCTTCGTGGGTCAAAACAAATCTCGTGCGATTCCCCCGCGCTTGTGACAAGGACGGCAAGGGTCTGGAAATTATTTCGCCGTTCAGCGATGTAAACCGGGATGACGATGCGCGTGCGTTTGCGACGCTCATGCGGCACATCCGCAAAGTGAATGGGCAGAAACATACGGTCATCATGGTCCAGGTGGAGAATGAGATGGGCATGATTCCCGACGCGCGCGACCACTCTGCCGTCGCGAATGAAATTTTCGGCAAGCTGGTGCCGAAGGAGTTGATGGATTATCTTCAACAACACAAAGACACGTTGATTCCGGAATTCCGGCGGGTATGGGAGGGTGCGGGTTCCAAAACTTCCGGCACGTGGGAGGAAATTTTCGGTCCGGGCCTGGGAACGGACGAGATTTTCATGGCGTGGCATTTTGCGCGTTACGCCGGTGAAGTTGCGGCGGCGGGCAAGGCCGAATATCCGTTGCCGATGTATGTGAATGCGGCGTTGATCCGCCCAAATTACAAGCCCGGCCAATATCCCAGCGCCGGACCGCTCCCGCACTTGATGGACATCTGGCGTGCAGGTGCGCCGCAGATTGATTTTCTGTCACCGGACATTTACTTCCCGAATTTCGCGGAGTGGTGCGAAAAATATCATCGTTCCGGAAATCCGCTGTTCATACCCGAAGCAAAACCGGATGCGGCCAACCTTTTTTACGCCATTGGTCAATGCGATGCGATGGGTTTCTCGCCGTTTGGCATTGAAGATGAATTTTCCAGGTCGCGCTCGGACGGTGCGGTGTCTTTTGACAAAGGCTATGAAATTCTTTCACAACTGACGCCGTTGATTCTGGAAAATGAGGGCAAAGGAACGATGGCTGGAGTTTGTTTGGACGAGAGCAACCGGACCCAAAAGATTCGGTTGGGAAATTACACTTTGAATGTGGCTCATGATTACACCTGGCCGTATTCGAGTGGTTTTCACCGAACGAATTCATGGCCGCGTTTCGGCGGGGTAATCATTTCAACCGGGCCGGATGAGTATGTGATTGCCGGCAGCGGCCTCATCGTGACGTTCACTCCCAATCCACCGGGTGACCCGATTGCCGGCATCGCCAGCATTGATGAAGGGACTTTTGTGGATGGCCGTTGGGTAGGCGGGCGTCGATTGAACGGCGATGAGAGCCACCAGGGAAGACATCTGCGATTGCCGCCCGGCCAATTCAGCCTCCAGCGCGTCAAACTTTACCGCTACCATTAAACTGCGTTGCGCAGAAAATTTTAATGATGGCAGCCGCAGTCGTGGCCGCATGAACCTTCCTCCAAATCCGCCTCGCCAGGGACCCGGCCCAATTCGAGAGTTTTGGAAATGTGCTTCTGAATCGAATGCTGCATCTCGTGCAACTCCTCCTGCGCATCGAGAAATCCACGCGCAATGGAATTTTGCATCAGGGCGTCGCGATGTTTTTCGAAGTCGGCAATTTCAGCGCTTGCGAGCGGTTGCGACCGCGCCTGTTTTTCCTGGAGCGCCTGCCCTTTGCTCATCACCGCTTCATATTGGCCGCGCGCGCCGGGGTCGGACAAAAAGGTGTCAATGCGCTTGCGGATGGAAATCATTTCCGGCTGGTCAATGATGGTCTGGCACAGTTCCCTGGTCTTGGCTTCAATTTTTGTGGGCATAAAATTTAATTCGCGGCACAATAAATCACAAGTTCCGATGAAAAGCAATGGGATTGACATGACCGACTTGAATCGCTCATCTTCCGCCAATTCTTATGCAACCAATTCACCTTGCCTGGGTTGATTACACAATCCTTCTTGCTTACACCGCCTTCGTCATCGGCATCGGCTTCGCGTTGCGGCGCTACATGAAAACGTCCACGGACTTCTTTTTGTCCGGGCGTTCCATACCCGCGTGGGTCACGGGACTGGCCTTCATGGCCGCCAACCTTGGCGCGCTCGAACTGGTCGGCATGGCCGCCAACACCACGAAATATGGCATCGCCACCGCCCATTTTTACTGGATCGGCGCGATTCCGGCGATGGTCTTTCTCGCCATTTTCATGATGCCGTTTTACTACGGCTCCAAAGCGCGCTCGGTGCCGGAATTTCTCAAGCTGCGTTTCGATGAACGCGTGCGCTGCCTGAATTCAATTTCGTTCGCGGTCATGACGGTGTTCGCTTCGGGTATTTCCATGGATTGCCTGGCCCGGCTGCTGCATCTGCTGCTCGGCTGGAACTACAACATAAGTCTTTGGATTTGTTCGGCGGTCGTGCTCCTTTACGTCATCAAAGGCGGCCTGACCTCGGCAATTTACACCGAAGTGCTCCAGTTCTTCATGATTGTCCTCGGCTTTACACCGGTCATTTATCTCGGCTTCAAAGACGTCGGCGGATGGGATAAATTGAAAGCGACGCTGGGATTGGTGGCCCAAAACCCGGCCGCATTGGATTTGAACAGCAAAACCTTTCAGCCGGATGCCTGGACGAGCGTGTGGAAGCCGGTGCTGGCCGGGCCACAAGCCAATCCCATGGGGGTGGACTGGTTTGCGATGGCTTTCGGCCTCGGCTTCGTGCTCTCCTTCGGTTACTGGTGCACGAACTTTCTGGTCGTGCAACGCGCAATGGCGGCAAAAAACATGAGCGCCGCGCGCCGCACACCCCTGATCGCCGCCGTGCCAAAAATGCTCTTCCCGATTCTCGTGGTTTCACCCGGATTGATTGCTGCCGCCCTCGCGTTCACGGGAAAGGACGGTTATCGTCTGCCACCCAAAATCGTCAACGACAGCGCCTATGTAATGGCGGTTCCTGCGGTCAAGGAGGCCGCTGCGCAGAAAGAAGACGAACCGACTGCCTTCAAAAATATCAGCGCCGCCATCGGCATGAAGCTGAATGAGGCCAAGGTGACTGCCATCGTTAAAGACGCGCCTTCGCTTGATGATGGGGCCATCAAGGACCGCCTGCAGGACGCCGTTGTCGAAAATGATTACAATGGCGTGATTTTGTCGCTGGTAAAAAAGTATTGCCCGGCGGGGTTGCTTGGCCTGGCGCTGACGGCACTGCTCGCATCGTTCATGTCCGGGATGGCCGGCAATGTCACGGCGTTCAATACGATTTGGACCTACGACCTTTACCAGGCCTACCTTGCACCAAACAAAAGCGACCATCATTATTTCAGAATGGGGCAAGTGATTACGGTGGTCGGTGTGCTGTTGAGCATCGCGTGCGCTTACTTCGCCCAAAGGTATAACAATGCCATGGATGTTATTCAGCTGGTGTTCAGTTTCGTGAACGCGCCGCTGTTCGCCACGTTCCTGCTGGCAATGTTCTGGGCGCGAACGACCGGCACGGGAGCCTTCCTCGGTCTTTTGGGCGGCATTTCCACGTCGGCACTGGTTCACGGTCTGACGATGGCCGAAGACAAGGGCGGTTGGTTGGGGGCGGCTTTATACACCTTCCCCTCCACCATGGCCCAAAATTTCTGGCTGGCGAGTTTTGCCTTCATCAGCTGTTTGGTTCTGACCTTCGTAATTTCACTGGCGACGAAGCGGACGAAATCCGACGAAGAACTCAAAGGCCTGGTGTATTCGCTGACACCGAAGCTCAAGGATGAGGACCAAAACTGGCTGTTGCGTCCGGCCGTCTTCGGCACGATTCTGATTATCGCTTGTGTCATTCTCAACATCATCTTCTGGTAGAAAGGAAAATTTATGGGACTCGATATTCGCTGGCCAATCGGCATCATGTTCACGCTCATCGGCGCGCTGCTGCTGATCACCGGCCTGGTCAATGGCGCGGACGCGCGCTCACTCAACATCAACATCAACCTTTGGTGGGGCATCGTCCTGCTCGTGTTTGGCGCGTTGATGCTGCTCGGCGCGACGCGGAGCCGGAAGACACCGCCGCCGGCTTGAATTCAGGTTGGATTTAGGTGGGGCGAGCGTCCTCGCGAGCCGGCTGGTCGCGGCAGCCTCGCCCAACTAAACCAAGCTATTCCCTCGCTATTTTATCTTTTATGAAGCTTTCTGAACTTGCCAGTCAAACCGCCCGGGAATTCACCAGGATTTATGGCCGCCAGCCGCGCTGGATTGCCGCCGCGCCCGGTCGCGTCAACCTCATTGGCGAGCACACCGATTACAACGATGGCTTCGTTTTTCCCATGGCGATTGAACGTTACACCATCATCGCTGCCGACCGCCCGGCTAAAGACACGAAACAGATCCACCTTCATTCCACCCTCGGCGACAAACCGGCGACGATTGACCTCGCCCGGCCGCTCAAACCGTTCCCGAAAGGCGCTTGGGCAAACTATCCCGCTGGCGTCATCGCCGGCTTTCTCGCGCGCGGACTGAATCCTGGCGGCTTTGATGCGATGATCAATTCGACCGTGCCGCTCGGCGGCGGGTTGTCCAGCAGCGCGGCCCTCGAAGTGGCCACCGCCACGCTGCTCGAAGTCATTACCGGCAAAAAACTGGACCCGGTGGAAAAGGCACTGCTTTGTCAGAAGGCCGAGCACGACTTCGCCGGAATGCCGTGTGGCATCATGGACCAGTTCATTTCCGTCATGGGCCGGGAAAACCGCATCCTGCTCCTCGATTGCCGTTCGCGGAAACCGGAACTGGTGCCGATGACCGATCCCTCCGTTGCCGTGCTCATCATTAATACCAACGTCAAACACGAGTTGACCGGCAGCGAATATCCCGCGCGCCGCAAACAGTGCGAAACTGCCGCAAAAATCCTCGGCGTGCCTTCCCTGCGTGATGCAACCGCTGACGCGCTTGAACGCGTGCAGGGAAAAATGGACGAAGTGGTTTTCCGCCGCGCGCGCCACGTCATCGGCGAAATCGAGCGCACCGTTCATGCCGCCGAAGGTGTCCGCGCTTCCAACTGGCCGACCGTCGGCCAGCTCATGTATGCCAGCCACCGTTCCCTGCGCGACGATTACGAAGTCAGTTGCCATGAACTCGATGCCGTGGTCGAAATTGCGGAAGCCATCGGCATCCCAGGCGGTGTTT
>Ga0208188_1000513_pt1 | contig 23896 bp, 10 predicted proteins | sample June2015DPH_8_50_FD_184698 | JGI IMG/M metagenome (GOLD analysis project Ga0208188, IMG submission 184698) | Peatland microbial communities from SPRUCE experiment site at the Marcell Experimental Forest, Minnesota, USA - June2015DPH_8_40... | ecosystem: Environmental > Terrestrial > Soil >...
CCACGACCGGCGCTGATCGTGACGGATTACGCGATGCACTCGATGAGCGGCATGGATTTGATTCGCGAATGCAGACGCATCCATCCGAAGCAAAAAATCATTCTCCTGAGCGGCACGGTGGACGAAAGCATTTACACCAAAGCGGAGGTAAAGCCGGACCGCTTTCTGGCCAAGCCGTATCAGGTCAGTGATTTTGTCACCCTGGTTCAATCACTCGCAACGAGTTGAGGCCGGGCCGCGAATTTGCCGGCCCAAGCGGTGGCGGAGTGATTTAAGCCGGATTAAATTTATGATGAGGAAATTATTCCTGAGCGTCGTCGTCATATTGGTGGTTTTAATCGTTGTCGCAGTGATTATCGCGGGTTTCTTTCTCGGCACCATCGTCAAAACGGGCATGGAAACGGTCGGCCCGAAAATCATGCAAGTCTCCATCAAAGTGGACGCGGTGAATTTGTCGTTGCTGACCGGCTCGGCCAGGGTCAAAGGCCTCGTCGTCGGCAATCCTGAAGGTTACAAAACGCCGCAGGCCATCAGCGTCGGTTCCGCAGCCGTGGGCGTGAATCCATTTTCGGTTTTGTCGGACAAAATCGTCGTGCGCTCGGTGCGCGTTGAAGCGGCGGAAATCACTTTTGAAGGCGGCCTCGGCGGCAACAACCTCAGCAAAATCATGGACAACGTGAATGCCATCGCCAAAAGCGGCGGACCCGCTTCCACGAACACCACCGCCAGGGCGGGCAACGAACCCGGCCGGAAAATTGAAGTGGACGACTTTTTGATCACCGGCGCCATAGTTCACGTCAGTCTCACCGGCGTGGGCGGCAAGGAAACGATCCTGCCGCTGCCGGACATTCACCTCACCAACCTGGGTCAAGGCAACGCCGGCATCACCGCGACTGATTTGACGCGGCGCGTGCTCGGCGCCATCACCACCGCCACCGTCAAGGTTGTCGCCAGCGCCACCACCGACATCGGCAAGAGCGCCGGAAAAGCAGTCGGCGAAGGCATGAATAAAATCACCCCAGGCATCGGCGGTTTGTTCAAGAAATCAACAAATTAGCCGGCATATTTTAATTTGCCATCGGTAGTGTCACGACATTTGTATAAAAGGTTAAGAGGGTGTTGATCCCAGTAAATGTTCATACGGTCAAAGACGCTATAAAGGATGCGTTCACAACTACTTCGCGTGGTGAACGCACACATCGTCCGGATGCGCCGGCGCGCTTCCGCGGCGCCGGAAGTCCCGGCGGACCGAAACTCTCCGATGGTTCGCGTCAACCGGCGATAACACGCAGCCTGCCTGCCAAATCCGCCAACGTCGACCGCCCCCGGTTTAAGGCTGGGTGATCATCAATCTATAGAACCGCTGCGGCGCGTTATTATTGTTGTCATTGACATTCAGCGGATTCCCCGTGCCAACAACGGGGGCACCCAATGGAGTCCACGCCGGGTCGTCAAGGCTGTCCTTGTATTCCACCTGATAGTTCTGACCCGCAATGGTCGGCCAGGTAAGAGTGAATTGATTTCCGTTTACGCTGATGCCAGCCAAATCCGGCCACGCCACCACCGTCAACGTACCCTCAACATAACTGATGGTGTAGTTGGCCGCCGCGGCTCCACTGGCCGTGATCGGGTAAGTAGTGCCAGCCGGGCTGTTGGCATCGGCTGCCGTGCTCAATGTCACCTGCGTCGTCAGTGCGTTGGTGTTCTCGCCATTGACAAAGCCATCGTAGCTGGCCGTTAATGCCGGGTTCGCCAACCCCTGAGTCTTGCTCTTGTCGTCCGCCGTCACTGTCAATGACGCTGGAGTTACGTTGAAGGACTGATCAATGTCCGTTGCCGGGTTGTAAACATCGTTGCCCATTTGCGAGGCCTGGACGTTAACTGTCCCTGCGCCGGTGATTGTCACCTCGTTGCCAGAAATAGTGGCCGAACCCGAAACAATGCTAAAGCTGACCAGAAGACCAGACGAAGCACTGGCCGCCAGTGTGAATGGGACATCACCGTAGGTTTTGTTGGCCAGTGGATCAAAGGTGATGGTCTGGTCGGTTTTGACGATCGGGTAAACGATCACATTGTCCACCGACATTGTGTACGTTACATATTCCGTCCACATATCCACGCTGATCCCACCGTTGGTATATGCACCCTGCCCGTCAAACGAACCGTCGTCGGTCACACTCAGGACCTGATTGGTGTCGTAATACACGGTTATCTGACTTCCCTGAAACGCCAGTTCCACGGAATGCCAATTCGTGCCTACCCCGGGCAGACTGACTTGTTGCATCACCGTCCAGGAGGTCCAATTGTCATATTTCACTAAATTCAAAACGTTTGACCCTCCCGACGAACCTTCCGGATAAATCCAAGCGGCGTAATGTGCTCCTGTTGTTGGATCCAATCGCCCGCCGATGCCTCCACCCCATGCGTTCGTCGTGGAAAATTGAACTTGTCCTTGCACTGAATAGTCAGTCCAGTTGGTGTCAACATAGACAAACTCGTAATTTTGCAACGCATTCGGGCCGCCGTTCAAAACACCTCCGGTCACTGTCCATAGGCCTGATTGCACGATCCAAGGCGATAGCGGGCCCGGATCTGTCCCCCGAGTGAAATCATCGAAAAACAACGTTCCCGCCGGCACTATGGTCAATATGCCGTTGGTGAAGTTGAAGGAGTAATTTCCGTTGGTGGACAAGTTGCCCTGGCTGACCACAATGGGGTATGTTCCCACCGGGCTGTTGGTGTCGGCCGCCGTGCTCACGTCCGGACTGCCGTTCAACACATTCGTATCCTCGCCATTGACAAAGCCGCTGTAACTGACCGTGAACACCGGATTGGTCACGCCATAAGCCCGGAGCTGGTTATCCGCACTCACCGTTAACACCGCCTGCGTCACCGTCAAGGTGCCGGCCACGTAGCTGAGGTTGTAGTTGGCCGCGCTCTGCCCACTCACCACGATGGGATAGGTTCCCACCGGCGTGTTCGTGTCCACCGCCACTCCATTGGTGTCCAGGCAACTGAAGCTCAGCGCACCGTTCAACACCCCGCTGCCATCGCCGTTGATAAAGCCATTGTAGCCCGCCGTGAACACCGGATTGGTGGCGCCGTAAGCGCGGGCCTGGTCGTCCGCAGCCACCGTCAACAGAACCTGGGCGACACCAAAGGATTGGTCCACATTGGTCGCGGCGTTCCAGCTCGCATTGCCGGCCTGCGCAGCGCGCACCGTCACTGTCCCCGCCCCGGTAATCGTCACCGTGCTGCCCGCGACGGTGGCTGGACCGGAGAGGATGCTGAAGCTGACGGGCAGACCTGACGACGCAGTCGCGCTCACGGCAAACGGTGCGTCGCCGTAGGTCTTGCCAGCCAGCGGTCCAAAGCTGATGGTCTGATTCGCGTTGTTCACCACGATGGACGGGCTGGTGCCGGTCTTCGCGTTGCCGTCAGTGGCGGTGATAGTAATTGTTTCGCCCACGGTGTCTTTGGTGCTGATCGTGAATCCGCCACCGGACAAAGTCTCGGCGTTGTCGCCAAAGGTGCCGTCGCCGTTGCTGTCAAACTGCACGGTGCTCGTGCTGCCGCTCATGGTCACGACCGTGGAACTGTCGCCGGTTACCGGCTGGTTGAGGATGTCCTGGGCCGTGACGGTCGTGGTGAAGGGAGTGTTCGCAGTCTGAGGAGTGGCGGCGCTAACCACGTAGTGGTGAATGGCCTGATCGCCAATGGCGATGTCGCCGGAAGCGATTGCTCCACTAATCGTTGTGGCGGTGGTCGTGGGCGTCCCGCTGACCGTCGTGGTCTGCCAGGCGCCGGAGCTGAATCGCCGGGCTACGAATTGAGAGGCTGTGGCAGCGCCGTCCACATCGGTCGCCAGGTAATTGAAGGTGGCGTTATCCGTGGCGGCAAATGACCCGCCGACGGTGAGGGTCCAATACCGGTTCACGCTCCGGGTGGCATCAATGCCCGAGGTGGCGATACTCGGATGTTCGCCAGCCGTGGTTTTCGCCGCAAGGCTGCCGGCCACAGTGACACTCATCGAGGCCAGGCTGAAGGGCGCGTAGTTCGACGCATCGCCGATCGGGTAGGTGAAGGACTGGCCGGTGCCGGTGTTAAAGGCCTTCTGCAAGGTGCCGCTAACATAGCTGCTGGAGCTGCCTCCCGCGATCGAGCCGGTCGCCGCAATATTGACTTGGTTTGCGCCGGTAATGAGAACGCCGTTGGTCAAAGTGAGCGCGCCATTAACGGTTACAGTGGCAGTGAGAGTCACGCCCGCGCTATTGGTGATGGTGAGGTTGTTGACCGTCGCGGGCAGACCGTTGCCGGTGGCTTGGGCCGCCGTGCCGTTGTAGGTATAGTTGGCACCGGTGTTGAAGGTACGGGTCCCAGTGGCTTGAATATTGCCCGAAGCCCCGGAGGTGGTAATGCCCGCCGTTGAGCCGATCTGCAACCCGGCCCCGCTCGACAGCGTAAAAGTGCCGCTACCGGTGAGAGTGCTGGCGCCCATGACCAGAGTTGAACCGCTGTTCACGGTGAAATTGACCGTGCCACTGACCGTCGCGCCCGAGGTGTAGGTCTGGAGGCCGGTGCCATTGAACGCCATGTTTGCCGCGTTAAAGAGAACAGAGGCGGTTTCTGTGAAGGTGCCGGCGGTCGGGCTAAAATTGCCGCCGACATTGAGCGTGACCGTGTTGAACGCAAAGAGGCTGCCGGCATTCACGTCAAACGTCCCGCCGCTCAAGGATAGATTGCTGACGACGGTGACGGTCCGGCTCGCGTCTCCGGATAGCCGGAAGGTGCCTCCCGTTTGAGAGAAATTCCCACCCACGGTCAGGTTGCCCGATTCAGAGCTGCCCGGTCTCAATTCGCCCGAGCCAGTAGTGGTGACTGTGAAGTCACCATTAACAGTGGTCAGAGTTCCGGCCAGGTCAAACGTGTTTCCGCTTTGCTGATTGGTGCAACTCCAGGTGAAGTTGGCAAAGGCCTGTCCCAATCCGCCCGGCGCGGTGCTGTCGCTCGTGTAGCCGATGATGGCGCAAGTCGAGTTGGTGTTCCACGTTGCAGTCGGAATCGTGCCGGCGGCAGTCGTGTAGGTGTGCTGGTAAGTTCCACCCGAATTGAAGGTCAGAGTGCTGGCGGAGCTGGTGACGGTGCCCGAGTTCTGCAGAATGCCGCCCGCATTGACCGTGACGCTGCCGCCGGTCTCGATCTGAACGTCCGTGGCTGAATTAATGGCCAAAGTCCCGAGCACGCTGACTGTGCCGGCCACGTCCAGGTCCGTGCCTGTGTCATTGGGAATGGTCAGCGTCTGCCCGCTGCCGACGGTAATCTGGCCGGTGGATTGGACGATAAGGCCGCCTGCGGTGACGTTCGCGGTCACGGTTACTGTGGTATTGGATTGGATGGTGATCGTCGGCGCGTTGGTGGATGCGGGCGGGACCGTCGCCGCGACCCAGGACGAGCCGTCATAGGTGTTCCAGGTGGCCGGGTCGCTCCAGTTGCCGGTCGCGACGGACTCATAAGCTCCGACGGCCGGGGTGATGACCACGCCCGTCAGTGTGCCCGTCTTGGAGTTGGCCGTCGCGGTGATGTTGACCGTCTCGGCAAAATTATCTTTGGTGGCGATGGTGAGCACCCCGCTGGTAAGCGCCTTGGTGTTGTCACCATAGACGTCATCGCCGTTGCTGTCGAACTGCACATTGCCCGTGGCCGTGAGGGTTACGGTGGCAGTATTGGTCGTGACGGTATTGTTGAAGCTGTCTTGCGCCGTGACGGTCGTGGTAAACGGTATGCCGGCGTTGTTGGGCGAGGACACGGTGACCGCGTAGTGATCGAGCGCGCCTGCTCTGACAGTCAGCTTGCCGGAATCCGTGCTACTCAAGGTTCCGGAATCCACGTGGACGTTCGCGCTGCCCACCACGTGACCTGTAAACACTGCGCTCTTGGCGTCACTGGCCGGGACCAGGTCGCCGTCCACTACGCCGCCAGTTTTGTTTGTCAGCGACCAGGCGTCCGCCGCGATATTGGCCACGAAGTTGCTGTAGGTGTCCCGCGCGAGGGCATAGGCCGTGATGGAGGTTCCCGCACTGTTGGTCTGCGCCGGCACGACCGTGCCGCTGCCATTGGCCGCTGTCTCCACCCGAACCAGGGCCGCCGCCGCCGGACTCACCGCAATGGTGGTCGAGGTGGCCGCCGTCAGCGCCCCGCTGGTAAATCGAATGGTAATATTCGTCGCCACCAGATGCGCCAGGTTGGTGTAGGTGACCACGCCGCCCACCGCCGCCATGTTGGTCGTGCCCTGCAAGATGCCCGTCCCGGTGCTGCGCGTGGCCGTCACCGTCAGTGTGTCATTGCTCCGCACATTGTTATATTGGTCCTCAATCCAAATCACCGGCTGCGGGGCAAAGGCAATGCCTGCCGTGGCCGTCGGCGAAGGCTGCGTCGCAATCACCAGCTTGCTCGCCGCCGCCGGATTGACGGTGGTGGCCGTGCCGGTGTTGCTGGTCTTGGTCCCGTCGGTAATGTCCGTGGCGGTCACGGTCTGACTGCCCGTGGTCTTGAACGTCACGCTGAAAGTCTTTGTCCCGGACGACAGGGCCGCAGTGCCCGGCAAGGCCGCGTTGGTGTCACTGGACGTGATCCCCACCGTATGAGTAACCGTGGTGACCTTGTTCCAGTTGTTATCCACCGCGTTGACCGTCACGGTCAGCGCCGTTCCCGCCGTCGCCGCGCTCGGACTGCCCGTCTTGCCGGTGGATGTCCCTGGCGCGGCTGTTTCCCCCGGCATTAGCAACTGCAACTTGGTAAACGCGCCCACATTGACCGTGGTCGCCGTGCCGGTATTGGCGGTCTTGGTGCCGTCGGTAATATCTGTGGCCGTCACCGTCCAACTGCCCGCGGTGTTGAAATTCACACTGAATGTCTGCGTGCCGCCGCTCAAGGCCGCATTGGACGGCAGCGTGGCATTGGTATCGCTCGAGGTGATCCTCACCGTGTCACCCGCTGAATTGATCAGGTTCCAGTTGGCATCAACGGCGTTGACAGTCACAGTAAGGGGATTGTCGGTGTTCTGCGCCGTCGGCGTGCCCGTCTTGCCCGTGGCGCTGCCCGCCGAAGCCGTCTCACCCGGCATCAGCAATTGCAGCTTCGCAAACGCACCTGTATTGACCGTGGTTGAAGGGCTCGTGCTCGGAGTCTTGGTGCTGTCATCCACGTCGGAAGCGGTAACGGTCGCACTGCCCGCGGTCTTGAAAGTGACACTGAAGGTTTGGGTGCCGCTGGCCAGGTTGGCGTTTGCTGGCAGCGTGGCATTCGCATCGGAAGAGGCAATGTGGATGGTGTAACTGCCGCCGCTGGCGCCGGGCACCACGTTCCAGTTGGTGTCCACGCCGTTGACTGTCACCGTAAAGGCCGTGCCTGCGGTTTGCGCCGTCGGCGTGCCCGTCTTGCCCGAGGTGGTTCCCGGCACCGCTGTCTCGCCCGGCATCAGCAACTGCAGCTTGGTAAACGTGCCCGCGTTGACCGTAACCGAAGAACTCGTGCCGGTTTGACTCCCGGTCGTGATGTCGGTGGCCGTCACGGTCTGGCTGCCGGCGTCCTTGAGCGTCACGCTAAAGGAGTTGGTGCCGTTGATCAGGGCCGCGTTGGCCGGCAACACCGCCGTGGCGTCGCTGCTGGTGATGGCCACGGTATCCGCAACCGTAGTGACTGTGTTGAATCCCAAATCCACGGCGATGACCTTCACAGTGAAGGGGGTGCCTGCGGTCTGGGCCGTCGGCGTGCCGCTTTTGCCCGTAACAGCGCCTGGAGCATAGGTTTCACCGGGCAACAACACCAGCAACTGGCTGAGAGGTCCCGCGCTGACCGTCACCACGCTCGAGGTCGCCGCCGTCAAACTCCCGCTGGTGAACTTGATCGTAATATTGGTCGGCAGCGTATGCGCCAGGTCGATGTAGGTGGCCACGCCGCCCACCGCCGCGATGTTAGTGGTCCCGAGCAGTGAACCGGCTCCTGCGTTACGGGTGGCGGTCACCGTCAGCGTGTCGCTGGTGCGCAGGTTGGTGTAAGTGTCCTCAATCCAAATCACCGGCTGCTGCGCAAAGGCAACCCCCGCCGTCGCCGTGGAGGAGGGCTGGGTGGCAATCACCAGCTTGCTCGCCGCCGCCGGGCTGACTGTGAACACGCTGCTCAGGGCGCTCGTCAGGCCGTTGGTAGAGGTGGCCGTCAATTGATTGTTGTTGCCCGCCACGTCAATCCGCAAACCGCTGTAGGTGGCGGTGCCCTTGCCCGAACTCATGCCAAGGTTCACCGAGGTTGTGCCTTGGAGCGGCCCCGTGCCGCTGGTCAGACTCACGGCGACAAAACTGTTCGCCGGCAAGCCGTTGGTGACAGGATTTCCAAACTGGTCCTCTGACTTGACCACCGGCTGGGTTGTAAAGGTGCTCCCAGCCGTAGCGCCGGCGGGCTGCGTCGTAAAGGCCAATTGCGTTACCACCCCGCCTATTTCCGTCAGGTTCCCAAAATTGCTCCCACTCGAACCATCCGCCGATGTCGTGATGCCAGTAATCGTGGCCGTGCCGCCGCCACTGGTGGGACGATAGATGTGATTGCCCGTCGCCAGCGGCGTGCCCGCGGTCGGGCACACTTGAATGCCAGTCGTGCTGCCAATGACGAGCGTGTCCTTGATGGTTGTTCCCGAAACGGTGAGCGTAATCGTAATCGTGCTGGAATCAGTAACGGCCACGGCGGCGCCCGTGATGTTCGTGCCGGCTGTAACCCCAATGTTCGGAGTGACCCCGGTGTTAAACTCAAAGCCCGCCGGAGTTTTGAGGATCAAAGTGATGTTTGTGCCCACGGCAAAATCGCCGTTGGCGCCTTCGGCGATGGTAATTGTGCCTAGAGTAGTCCATGCAGGGGAGACGGCATTGGCTGCAGTGTCAGCCGAAATGCTGCCGCCGCCTGACGCGCCGGTAAGGGTAACGGTCGCAAAGGCGGAACTGGCCGTGGCCAGAAAAAGTCCGGCGATGAAGGTGAGTCGTGTCAAGGATGTTAACTTTTTCATAGATCTGCTTTCTTTTTTTGAGTGCAACTGGCGCATTCTGGAAATTGATGGATGTGAGCTGGTGTGGCAGTCGCCGGGGCTCTGCGAGCAAAGGTCGTGAAGGCAGGTCCCGCGAGCAGCGCCACCGCCAAACTCCGTTTGGCGGTGATTCCAAGCCAAATGTTTCCGGGCTTCAGCACGAATTTTTCGCAATTCATAGTCAAGGTCCTCATAGGATTGCCAAAAATCGGGTGGAACATATTAGATTAGATTGGTTTGCCGGGGGGAGTCATGGGACAAGAACGAGTAAAGTCATAAACACGACGACCGGAAGCGCGAGCGGCCTTCAGCCCGTGAGCGTTGAGACACATTCTACTTGTAATCGTCACAGGACAATTCCTTAAATTTTTTGGGAGCGTGCGGCCGCCTTTAACAGGCAATCACAAAACTCACCTGTTGTTATATGAGCGGCGTGAGTATTGCGCGTGACTGTCCAAAAAATAATAAATTAGGGACGAACCGGCTGAATTCAGGGGTGAATTGCCGGGAATCAGTGGTGGAAAGGGATGAATGCTAGGAAAGGCCGAGGCGACTGAACTGATCGCGGTAACTGCGGGTGAGGGTTAGTTGCGTGCCGTTGTGCAGCACGATGACGTATTCCCCGTGAAACATCGGGTGCAACTCCTTGATGCGCCCGAGGTTCACGATGGCAGAGCGATTGATGCGGAGGAACCCATCGGATGGGATTTTTTTTTCCAAACCAGTCATTGTTTCGCGGAGCATGTGAGCCTCTTTGTTCACGTGCAGTTTCGTGTAATTGTCCGCGGCTTCGATCCAGTCAATGTCCTTGAACTGGATAAAGAAAATGCGTCCTCCGGATTTGACGGCCAGACATTCCACGGATTTGGGCTTGGTTTTCAGGTCATGCAACAACTCAGTCAGCTTTTCCTGGAGGTTGCTGTTCCGATCCTGCCGGAGTTGTTTTCTGACCCGTTGCAGCGCTATTTGAAGGCGATCCTGCTTGCAGGGTTTGATCAGATAGTCCAAAGCATGTACGTCGAATGCCTTTAATGCCAGATCATTGTGCTTTGTGACAAAGATGATGATCGGCATCCGCGAATGATTGATTTGACCCACCACCGCGAACCCGTCCAGATCGGGCATTTCCACGTCGAGAAAAACAAGGTCGGGCGCAAGCCGGTTGATGGATTCGACGGCTTCACTGCCGTTGGTGGCCATGCCGACAACCTCAATGTCGGGCTCCTGCTCGAGCAGGTGATGCAGCGCTTCGCGCCCGAGTAATTGGTCGTCAACAATCAGCGTTCTGATTTTCATTTGAGCCTTCGGTAATGTTGTATTAGTTTGTTCACCAACAAACTAATGCAGCATTATCGCTGCCAGCAGCACCACAATCCTAACGTCACTCCAGCACCTGCATTTTAGTCCACTACTTCGCCGCCGCATGTGGAAGTGCGCATCTCACTTTTTGAGCACCTCGAATTGGATTTGAAACCTTATTGCGTATATTACTCAGGACCAAACACATAACATCATCTGGTATAACCAGCATTTTTCTGATCCGAGCGCTCAACTTCCCACTTCTGACGGGCCATCATCAAGGAGGCCACAATTTTCCGATAGTTTCTGCTCATGGCATCGTCGGAGTGTACAAAAACTGAGATGCGCCTCATCGCATCTGCGATTTTTAGATTGCAAGTGCGGTGGTCTGCTTTTAGACTTCGATTGAAGCCCGTGAGTTAAGGTTATGTTTTTTGGCGTTGATTATTATCCTGAGCAGTGGGTCTTCCCTTACGCCGGCACCGCCGACAACCCCGAGGGCGCTTGGGAACGCGATGCTGAATTGATGACCAAGGCCGGCATCAACGTTGTCCGCGTCGGCGAATTCTCCTGGGGACTCTGCGAACCCGAAGAGGGCCAATACGATTTCCTCTGGCTCCGCCGCGTGATGGACATCATGGAGCAGCACAACATCAAAGTCGTTCTCGGCACACCCACCGCCGCGCCGCCCATCTGGCTGGCCAAAAAACATCCGGAAATTCTGCCGATTGACGAGTACAGCCGGGTCAAGCACGAAGGCACGCGCCGCGCAGTTTGCTTCAACAACGACGTTTTTTGGAACACTTCCAAGCGCCTGGTCGAAAACATGGCCCAGGCCCTGGGTGATCATCCCCAACTGATCGCCTGGCAGATTGACAGCGGCCTCGGCGGGCATCAAACCGAGTGGTCGTTCAATGAGGATTCGCGCCTGGAATGGCAAAACTGGCTCAAGTTGAAATACGAAACCATCGGGAACCTCAACGACTGCCTGGGTTTGCGTTATTGTGGACAGGTTGTTTCCTCCTTCGACGAAGTGCCGATGCCCATGCACGCGCCAACCATGCACAATCCCGCGCTGCTGCTGGATTGGAATCGTTTTTGCAGCGACACCATCATCGCCTTCGCCCGGATGCAGGCCGATGTTTTGCACGAAATTTGCCCCGACCATCCCGTCACCGTCAACCTGCGCGCGCTCCACCGAAGATTCGATCACTTCGACATGGCCGCCGTCGTGGACTTCGTCTCCGTTGAAAGCAACGCGGCCATTAAAACCAAATCCTCCGAACTCGCCTGCGACATTGACATCCTCCGCTCGCTGAAAAAATCGGACATCAAAACCCCCGACGGCGATTGCGGCTTTTGGGTCATCGAACAAAAGGCCGGCCAGGTCAACTGGCAGGACGTCAACTCGCTCGTGCGTCCCGGCGTCATCCGGCTGTTCACCTACCAATTGATTTCGCGCGGCGCCAGCGGCGTGCTTTATTATCATTGGCGGCAGTCGCGCATCGGCAACGAAAAATTTTTCGGCGCGGTGCTGCCACACCATCTCGAAGGCAACGACCGCGTCTTCAAGGAAATCAGCCAGATCGGCGAAGAATTGAAATTACTCGCCCCCGCCATCAAAGACACCCGGGTCGTGGCCGACGCCTGCATTCTTTTCACGCACGACAATGACTGGACGCTGCAACAGCCAATGCAGCCGAACAAATTTTTCAATCTCCGCGAGCACATTCAACTCATTTACAACGCGATTCACGACCGCAACATCTCCGTGGATTTTGCGCGGCCAACGGAAGACCTTTCGCAATACAAAATCGTTTTCGCACCATCGCTGCACCTGCTGTCCGCTGGCGAGGCTGACCGGCTCAAACTTTACGTCCAAAACGGCGGCACGCTCGTCGGTACGTTCAATACCGGCCTCGTCAATGCCCATTGCATCGTGCCCGACACCGGCTACCCGAACGACATGACCGATATGTTCGGCCTGGAAGTTTTGGAATTCGACCCCATTCCGCCCGGGGAGGAAAATCATCTCACCTTCAAGGGCGCGTTCCCAACCAGCCATTTGCATCCCGCGCGGCTTTGGTGCGACATCATCGAGCCGAAGGGTTGCCAGATTTTGGCGACGTATGCGAAGGACTTTTACGCCGGACGTCCTGCCATCACGATGAACAACTTCGGCCTCGGCAAGGCGATTTACATCGGCACCATGAGCCACCAGCATTTTTATAACGACCTCGTTTCGTGGCTGCGGCAGATGTGCAATTTGCATCCGTTGCTCAAAGTCCCCGAAAACGTCGAAGTCAGCATGCGCCAAAAGGAGGGCACGCGTGTCTTCTTTTTGCTCAACCACCAAAATTCGCCCGTGCGCATCCAATTTTACAAGCCCATGCACGATTTCCTCACGGGCAACACCTTCTCCGGCAACTACGACCTTCCACCGCACGGCGTGCTCGTCCTCGACGAACATCCCGAAGACAAAATCTCTGGCGCTGCCGCCTGATTTGCGGTTTGTTTAGCGGCGGTGAATTTTCTCGAAGCCACTCTCGCTGTCCTGGCATTGTTGAGTTTTGCCCTCGCGCTCTGGCAATGGGTCGCCGCCCGGCGTTTTCCGCTGCACCAGCGCATCACGGATTTGTCCTTTGCCCCGGCCATCACCCTGCTCAAACCGCTCAAAGGCGGCGATGCCACCACCGCCGAATCGCTCCAAAGCTGGTTCAATCAAAATTACGCCGGCCGGATTCAAGTTCTGTTCGGCGCCGCTGACGCCAGTGATCCGGTTTGCAAAATCGTCCGCGAACTCATTGAAAAAAATCCCGGCCGCGATGCGCAACTCGTCGTCTGTGCTGAATCCCTGGGCACCAGCGGCAAGGTCTCCACGCTAATCCAACTGGAGCGGCTGGCGAAACACGAAATGATTCTCGTCAGCGATGCCGATGTGCGCGTGCCGCCGGATTTTCTCGCGAACGTCGTCGCGCCGCTGCGCGATTCAAAAGTCGGTCTGGTCAATTGCTTTTACCGGCTGGCGAATCCCGCGACGACCGCCATGCGTTGCGAGGCCGTTGCCATCAACGCCGATTTCTGGAGCCAGGTGCTGCAGGCCGCCAGCCTCAAGTCGCTCACGCGCCGCAAATTGCTCGAAGAAATCGGCGGCTTCGCCGCATTGGTGAATTGCCTCGCGGACGATTATCAACTCGGCCATCGCATCGCGCAGCGCGGCCATCGCATCGCGCTTTGCCCTGTCGTTGTGGAATGTTGGGACGCGCCAATGAACTGGTGTGATGTGTGGAAACATCAACTGCGCTGGGCGCGCACCATCCGCGTCTGCCGGCCCATGCCGTATTTTTTCAGCATCCTGTCCAACGCCACACTCTGGCCGCTGCTGTGGCTGATCGCATCGCTTATCTGGTCAAAAACACTTTGCGCTCCGCTCATCGCTGTCGTTTGTTTGCTCATCCGTATGGTCCTGGCGCAAAATCTACAGCGCCGATTCATGCAATCGCGCGACAACATCGCGCCGCCGTGGCTGGTGCCGGTAAAAGATTTGCAGCAAGCGGCGATTTGGGCCGACGCGTTTTTGGGAAACACCGTTGAATGGCGGGGACAGAAAATGCGTTTACGGCGGGATGGAACGTTGATCGCGGAAAAGTGAAGTGCCTTGTCCAACATTGCCAACCGACGCAGTTTTGATAAGGTGATTTTGGTCGGGCGCTTGGCGCAGGGGCTAGCGCGTCTCGTTTACACCGAGTAGGTCGGGGGTTCGAATCCCTCAGCGCCCACCAGCCTTCGTTCGGAGCGCAGCGGAGAACGAAGGCTGCCGCGTCGAAGTAAAACGAAGACGGGCTACGATGCACAACTTCTTATAAATGCTCCGAACTACGGCTCGGCAAGCCAGCCCATCACAACGAAAAGCGAAGACTGCCGCGCCGTAGCGCACGGCGCGTAGGCGGGCTGAAATGATGATCCACCAAAAGCGCTTCGAGCTACGACTCGGCAAGCCATCCCTTTCAACGTCATTGTCGTCTCCTGCCGCAACCCGCCTGATTTTTGCAGCTGCTGAAAATTTTTGAAAGATTCTGAATTTACAAACGTAAGAGCAGTAGTGCGGTGATAGCAGTTTTAACCGCTATTGCGGTTTCATTTAAAACAAGCGATCGCGAATGGTTGCAAATCAATTGTGAAGCCGCGATGGCAACGTTTTATGCCAGCCCCGATCCCATGGGGCCAGGGGATAAAAGGGCAAAGGGAATAAGGACGGGGCTGGTATTCATAAAATAAAAAAGCAATGGCACGGATTCCATGCAACAGAGACGGGACGAAACAGAAATTTTATTCCCTTGCCCGCTTGCCGCTTGCAAGCAACAACCCTGATGTCCCATGCACATTTTGCTTTTAGAAGGCAACCTTCGCGACCGGCAACTGCTGGAAAAAACGTTGATAAACGAGGGGTTGGTGTGCCAGATAACTCATGCAAAATCAAAAGAGGAATTTCAGGCGGCATTGGAACAAGCCAAATATGATTTGATCATCTCGGATTTTACTCTCCCGGCTTACAGCGGAATTGCCGCACTCACCGCCAGCAGGGAACTTCAGCCGGACACGCCATTCATTTTTGTCGCTGGAACCATTGGAGAAGAAAAGGTTGTGGAAAGCCTGAAATCAGGCGCTACAGATTTTGTTCTTAAAAATCGCCTCAAACGGCTGGGACAGGCCGTACGCCGTGCGTTGCGCGAAGCCCAAGAACGTAAGGAACGGCAACGGGCGGAAGAGCAGGTACGTGTTCAATCCAGCGCCCTGGAGGCCGTTGCCAATGGCATAATGCTGACGGACGCGGCGGGGAAAATTCTTTTCGGCAACAGGGCTTTTTGTGCAATGACCGGTTATGCCCTGGAGGAAATTCTCGGCAAAAACCCCGGTTTTCTCAACTCCGGCAAACACGATGCCGATTTTTTCAGGGCACTCTGGAATACCATCCTGACGGGCCGGGTCTGGCAGGGCGAATTAATCAACCGGCGCAAAGATGGAACCCTCTATAACGAGGAAATGACCATCACGCCCATCCAGAGGCGCAACGGAGAAATCAGCCATTTTATCGCGGTAAAACAAGACATCACCCAACGCAAACAGCGCAAGGAACAATTGCATCAGGCGCGAAAAATGGAAGCGATCGGTCAACTCGCCGGCGGCATCGCCCATGATTTCAACAACCTCCTCACCGTCATCCATGGCAATGTTCAATTGGTGCTGATGGATGAAAGTCAACTCAAGGAGGAGAACCGCCAATGTCTCAAACAAGTCACCGACGCTACCGAACGCGCCGCGGATTTAACCCGCCAATTGCTCGCTTTCGGACGGAAACAGGTCGTTCAATTTCAACCCCTCAATCTAAATCACGTCATCCGCAATTTCACCAAAATGCTCAAGCGTGTCATCGGCGAGCATATTGCCCTGCAGTGCTGTTGCGCCGAGGACCTGCCCTCCGTCAACGCGGATGTCGGCATGATCGAGCAAATTCTCCTGAATTTGATCGTCAATGCTCGTGATGCCATGCCTCAAGGCGGGTCAATTATCATTACCACGGAGGCCGTCAGCATCGATGCCTCCCACGCTGAAACCCATCCGGAAGCACAAACTGGTGAGTTTGTCTGTATCGCGGTGGGCGATACGGGGACGGGCATCTACCCGGAATATTTGCCGCGGATTTTCGAACCATTCTTTACCACCAAGGAAGCCGGCAAAGGCACCGGTTTTGGCCTGGCGACAGTCTATGGCATCGTCAAACAACATCGGGGCTGGATTGAAGTATCCAGCCAGCTTGGGAATGGAACTACTTTCAAAATTTTTCTGCCGGCCAGCGCTTCCGGCGCGGCGGAAAAATCAACTCCTCAAACGAAAGCGATCCCTGCCGGTGGGCACGAAAAAATATTGTTGGTCGAAGACGATGCTGACGTCAGAATAGTCACGCGAGACGTTTTGGAAGGATCAGGTTATCAAATTTGGGAAGCTTCCAATGGTTTGGAAGCTTTGAATGTTTGGAAGACAAACGCTTCACAAATTGATTTATTGCTGACTGATATTATCCTGCCTGGCGGCCTTAATGGCTGGGAATTGGCAGACCGATTAAGTGGGGAACGGCCGGGCCTGAAAGTGATACTGATGAGTGGGCACAATGCTGATCTGGCGGGAAAAATTCAACCCCACAGCCATATTTTGCCAAAACCATTTTCATTGGAAAACCTTACGGAAACCGTGCGGAGCTGTCTGGACACGGCGCGTCCGGCTGGTTGAAATTTTCGGAATAATCGCGGGGGCAAGGAACCGACGATCAATCCGCTTCAAGCGCTTTTCGAGTTTCTTGCAAGGCGCGGTGCATCTCCGCAGCCGATGCATAACGCTGCGCCGGGTCCGGCTGACAAGCCTTGAGGATGACGGTGTTCAACGGAAGGAAATCCGCCGGGTCCCCGCCTTCAACCAGGGTCGTTGCAATCTCCGGGAAATAGGCCGCATTGCGGCCGGTACTGAGCACGTAAAGCACCATGCCCAAGGCGTAAATATCCGCCTGCGGTGTGCCCGGACGTTCCGGTGGTGGCGGCATATAACCGGGTGTGCCCACCAACGTTCTCTCCTGGTCGGGAGGCCTGATTTCGGTGATGAGTCCCATGTCCGCCAGCTTGGGGTGGCCGTTTACAAAAATAATGTTCTGGGGCTTGATGTCGCGGTGCGTAAGCCCCTGGCGATGGAGAAAATCAAGGGCGTCGCTCAGGGCCAGCCCAATGCGCACGCACTCCCGCACCGGCAGCCTCCGTCTGTGGGAACGGGCGCGTTCACTCACCAAATCACGCGGTTTGTAGGTGGAAGGCTCCTGTTCCCAACCCGGCTCCAGTGGGTCTCCCAACTCCATCACATAATAAAAATATCCCGCCTGCTTCTCACTGACAAATTCAACCCGCAACAGGCCGGGATGTTTGTCGGAAACCGGCTGGTATTTTTTGATGCCGTTGAATTCGCGCTCGTAGGGGTCGGTATTCTGGTCGAAGTTTGCCAGGTAAACCACCTTCAGCGCCCGCCATTGTCCGGTCGCGTTTCGCGCCAGCCAGACTTTTCCATAAGCGCCCTCGCCAAAGGGTGGATTGAACAATTTGTAATCCGGGGCATCCGGCATCTCCTCGACCGGAGCAGCCGGGCGGGGAAATGACAGGGAAACTGAAACCATCTTTTTTTTGAGCGCGTGACGTATCTTCACCGCCAGCGCCCAGGCCAGGGCACAGGGCACTTGTCCGCCCACAATCACCAGCCAGGGAAACCAATAATTGGTGAAGTAACTCCAGGAAATCGCCCCGAATGCCACCACCAGGGCGACCCCTGCCGCAACCGCACACGCCACCCACAGTCGCATCCGGCACAACCCGCCGCCGAGCAATAATCCGGAGGCCACCAGCGTCAAGGCCTCCAGCCACCCGGCCGGCCGCCGCAGCCAGTCGCCATTCATCAGATTTAAAAAGGAGGTGATCAGGATTTCCACGCCTCCGTTTGCTTCATCGGTCCAGCGCGTGTACGGAGTGCTGAATTTGTCTTCGTCCGTTTCGCCACCGGGCACCGATGTTTCCGGCGCCGTGCCGATGAATACAATCTGGCCGCGGAAATAATTTGTTGGCCGGTCCAGCGCGAACCGGTAACTCAACCTGGTTGCTGCGCCATCGCGACCGTAGTAACGCAACCAACGTTCCTGCGGGTTTTCGCTCAATGACGCCCCGGCCAGCCGCGCGGCGGTCCAGGGCAGGCTCGGATAAGGTCCCGGCGAAGGAAACGGCCAATGCCGGCGCACAATCAAGTCGAGGTCCGGATCAAGGCAGGCGACGCCCCAATTTGTTCCGGCGGCGCTGAGAAATGGTTCTGACGGCGGTGTTGGCTGCGCTCCGTCCAGCGTCAGGTACGTTACCTGCGCCTGTTCGGCCATCAACACGATGCGGTTTTGCCGCCGCATCGCTTCGGCCAAGGCTGCGTCCGTTGTGGAATCGCCCGGTTGCCGAAAGAAGGAGTCGAATACCACGAGGGCGCAACCGTCATCTGCCAGCCGGTTTAACAATTGGACGTGCAATCCACGGTCCCACGGCTGTCCGCGGACCTGGCGAAATTGGTCGTACGCGTACGCCTCGTTGTCCATCAGGATGAGGGTGACCCGGTTGGTGACCGCGTGCGCGCCAAAGCGGAACAAATAATCGTAGCTGGCGTTCACCCAAGGTTCGCCCAGCGGCATCTTCCACAACATGAAACCGCAAAGCATCGCCAACGCCGCGCCCAGCGCGGATTTGAAAAATTCATGTTGTCCGATGGCTTTGACCTTCACCGCTGAAGGAGTTTAGAAAAAGACGGCGGGGAAATCAGCGATTTTTCACATCATTTGCGGAAAAATGGGGAAATGAATGACGCGAGGTGGCCGGGTTATCCTGTCTTTTTTTTGCAATTCAATCCAAGATTTTTGAAAGATTATGCTAATCACTCCGTACTGCGTATTGATTAGTATTCGTCTGAAAATTAAGAAAAACAAAGCTGCTGTACAGATTCTAGGGGGCTGTCGGGTGCAGGGAGAACGACAGCAAAAAACCATAAAAACCTATGAATAAACAAATCCCGTATCTCATCACCTTGGCAGCAATCACCGGATTCCTTGCAATTGCTGGAAATACCGCTTACACCCAAACGACTGACCCCCTTCTGGCTGACTCGATTGATCAATCCGAGTTTCCCCAGATAACGGCCCAGCCGGTGGATCAAGTTGTTCCCATCGGTTCGAGTGTGACACTGTCGGTGCAGGCAAACAATGCCGACGGCTATCAATGGTTGATCAATGGAGTTCCCGCTGACGGCCAAACCAACAGCAGTCTCACCATTGCCAATGCGGGGATTGGCGATGTGGGATTATACTCCTGCGAAGTTTTCAATGATGGAGAAATGGTGCCAACTCGCACGGCATCTGTGGAGGTAGAGACTGCGGCCAGTGCAACCGCGGTTAGCACAACTGCCGCCAGCGCAACTGTTGCAAGCGCACTTACTGCCAGTGCAACAACATCTGGTGCAATCGCAGCCAGTTTGCCAGGCGGGGGACCGATCATCGTGCTCGGCACTCCTTATCCTGGCAGCGGTTCGCAAGGCAGTTGCCCGGGACCTTATACGGGATACGTTGCCTACACCAAGACAGTTTCCAAAGGTTGGGGATGGGCGCCCATTGCCGGCGCCACCGTCCTTACGGCTGCCGATGGTTCAGGGCGGACCGATACCAAAATTCAATATGTCGGCGCTTATGGCGATATCGGATGTGCTCAGACCACGGTTACCATTCCCTATCCCCCGTACAGCCCGGTTTACCGATTCGGGATTTATTTTACCAATAATGTTCCTACCTCGACGAATTATCCGATAGTCCTGACCGGATTCAATCCTTGACGGTAATTCAGCGAAGGAAAAGGCAATAGTTTGACTCTCCGCCCGGCAGTGCAGGACAAATCGCTCAATGGGGGGGTGCGATAAAATGTATCGCACCAGGGGCAAACGTGAGCGTCCCGCCTGCCGGTGGCCTTTTGCAAGGGTGTTGTTAGTAGGACAGGCGTCGCGCCTGTCTCTGACTTTAAAACCGGCGGATTTTTGAACGATTTGTCTGCCGAACGGACTGTACCAAACCGGGAAACCTTTCTTGAAGACGGAGACAGGCGCGACGCCTGTCTTACGGGTTGATTCTCTAAAAGTTGATTTGCAGGCGCAAGGCGAGAGTCCGGCTGCGCGGTAATTCGTTGTAAAGGTTGAGCGGGTTGAGCTTGTAGTTCTGGTCGGTGATGTTGAGCAGACCGAGCGCGACCTCGGCCTTCCGGTGCAGAAAACGATAACCGACAAACGCATTCAACTGCCAGAAGTCAGCGCCCTCAGCAGGAGTGTAGCCGCTGTTGTCTTGAGAGTACCAATGCGCCTCGGGTTGGGCGTAGAAACCACAGGGATGATTGTAAACCATGACCAAATCCACCTGGTTGAGAACACCCTTCAGACGTTGCCTCGGTGTAATACTGCCAGTGCCGAGAGTATTAGGAACATTCACGAAATTCTCGTTTAACACGGCCTGGCTCAGTTGATAACTCGCGTTCAATGCCCACCGCTTGCCCACCAACTGATTGGCGGTAAATCGAAGCGATTGCTCCTGGTAATTCAGGTCCTCACGAAGTCCGGGCAACGTAAGGGGTGGCGTTGCCAGGAATGCATAATCGAACGCCCCAACCGTTTGCTGGACATCGGAATTCAGCAGTTGGCCGGAAACACCGAGGTAGGTCCGCGTGGGAAACTTTTGTTCCACCGAAAATCCATACGTTTCGAATTTCGCACCGGGAACCGGTCCGACCACCGATTCCGGAATGATGCTCCGGTAGGACTGAATAAAGCCCGCCACCTGCGATGGCTCCAATTGATAGCCTTGATCGAGGCTCGCGCCAGCCAGCGAGCGGGTATAGGCGAAACGAACGGTCGTGCCATCCAGCGGCGTCAAGATGATGCCGGCTTTGGGAGAAACCTGGTCCTCGGTCTGCTCGGTGCCGGAAACGGGCGCCGTCTGGAAATTTTCGGGAAAAGTAATCCGGTCGTAAGCCACACCGCCGATCAATTGTAAGGGGTCGAAAACCTGCCATTGATGATAGCCATACACGGAAAAACGCCGGAACAGGGAAGAAAGATTTTGATCAGCGGCGTTGGCTGGCGGCGGCGGAAACAAAATAGCTACGCTGGGCGTGTTTTGCAGGTTGTGAATGTCAAAATCGCCGTACTGAATGCGCGTGCCCACAATGGTATTGTGCTCCGGCGTCTGCCAGATTTGTTCCAACTCTCCCGAATAAATCGTGAAATCATCCTCAAGATGCTCATGCATGGTTAACTCCTGCAACGAGGTCACTGTCCCAAAGGGTATGAACGCCAAGAGGGTTGGTCCGGTCGGGTTGGTTACCGAAAGCGAGTCGTCCAGCCGGGTCGCGAAAAACAACGTGTGAACTCCGGGACTCCATTCGTGATGATAGCCCAGTCCCACAATTGGGGTTTGATCTTCATTCACACGGGCAGCTGGGTTCGCCCCGTTGGTGGGATTGTAAGGATTGTAATATTGCTGTAAATCCCCGCTGTTGGCCTCGTACTGTTTGACCTGCAAATAGACCGTGTCCTGCGGCGTGACTTGCGCCTTGAACGTTCCCGATAGTTGGCGCTGTTCGACGTCGTTGTTCACCCGCTGGCCGGGGTCGGTCCGGTAAAAGCCTTCCACCGCATAACTGAAGTTTTCATAGTTGCCGAATTGCGCGCCGGACTCTGTCCAGGCTCCGCGGCTCAGATATTCCGTGCTCGAAACAACCCCCAGCCGGTCGCGCTCGAAGAGGGGGGAGTATTCTTGTTGGGAAATCGTGGACGACAACATGCCGGCGCCCACCGGTGCCAGCAAATTTGCCAGCAGATATTCATTCTCAGCGGGAGTTTCATAACGGAGATTGATCTCGTTTGGATCGCTGAGTTCAATATAGCTGTTCGCCAGAAACAGGTGCGCCGAGTAATTCGCGTAATCATAGTTCACCGCCCGGGACGCCTCGCGCACGGCCACGTCGAACATGCCATCATCCCGGTACATCGCGGCCAGGTTGGCGCTGCGCACCGCCTGGTCCTGGTCCAGCAGCAGTTGCGAGCGATAGACGCTCCGGTTGTCATTCAACTCCTGCGATTTTTCCAAGTCTCCGATGGCGTCGTTGATCCGGTTGTTTTGCTGATTGAGCAGGGCGGAATAAAGCCACGCCGTCGGGTCGTTGGGATCCAGTTTTTTCGCAAGTTGAAGTTCCCTGGCGGCGTGCGGATAATCACCTGCATCCGCGTAGGCCTTGCCCAGATAACTTCGCAACCCGGCGCGCTGCGGCTCAAGCGCGGCAGCCACCAGCAGGTCTTCGCGTCCGCCCCGGGCGTCGCCGCGATGGATGCGGCAAAGACCGCGACCCAGCCACGCGTTGCCGAGGGCGGAGTCCACGGCGAGCGCCTGATTGAACCAGCCAACGGCTTCGCCAATGTGATTTTGCGCCGCAAGCAGGAATCCCTTCAGCGCGAGTGCCTGGGCATTGCGCGGTGAAAGGACCAGGCTTTTGTTCAGGGCGTCGAGCGCGCGGCCGGTATGGCCGTAACTGAATTCCAGTTCCGCCACGCGTTCCCAGGCAAAACCGAAGTCCGGTGAATTGGTCGCGGCCCGCCGGGCTGAATCCAGCGCGGCCGGCAATGAAAATCCGGGGATGGCGCGCGATTGTTCATAGTAGGAATTGGCGAGGAATTCCGTGGCCAGTTGCGGACGGACCACTGCCAGATTCGGCTGTCGCTTCACGGCGGAGATGAGTTGACGCAAGGCCAGGGCAATTCGTTGCGGGCGGCTGGAGGCATCGGCGGCGGACAACGAAGCCAGCACCGTTTCGGCCGGTTCAACCTGTCCGACGCCCAGCAGCAGGCCGGCGTAATAAACACGCTCGGCGTCGGAGCCGGGCTGTCGCCCGGCCGGATATTTGGCCAGCGCGACCTGCAGATCGCCCGAACGGTAGGCTTGGAGGGATTCGACGAGGATTTTTTGTTCTTCCGGTGTGAATGGCAAATCCGCCGGATCAATCACCGCCGGATAGTAAAAACACCATTGCAGGACGTTGTTGGCAATGAAACCCGCAGTGCGAACGGGCGCTTTGCCCGGCTCAACGACGGCCTGTTGGCCGTTGGTCAGCAGGAGCGTGGCCTGTTCGTTGCCAAACCGAACTTTGCCGTCAATCACGGACATCGTCGCCAGCTCCGTGTCCTTCCCGGGCTCGACTGCCAGGACGAATTCCGTGCCCTCCACTCCGGCGACGGCGCCGCGGGTGATGACCCGGATGCGTCCCGGTTCGTCCCGATGGAAAAAGGAGACGATGCCCCGGAGCAAATGCAGCCCGCATTGTGCATCGGCTGAATCCGGCGCCAATATTTCGAGCTCCGTCAAAGCGCCGAAAGACACCACGCTGCGATCCGACCAAAGAAGGGCCATCCGGCTGTTTGCCCCGGTGCGCAACCGGTCGAACGGATGCAGGATGCGGTTGGTTTGCACCGGCGCCCAGGTCGTGGCGGCGGCGGGAGCGACCTCGGCCGTGCCTTGAAGCTCCACAATCCGGATTTCGTTCGTGGCCCCACCGCCGGCCATCGGCTGCGCCCAAGACCCCTCGACGCAAGCCAGGAAACCCCAAAAAATTACGGCCAGCAACAGGCCGCGACCGGCTTTAGGAAATAAGTTCAAGCGTTTTTATCCCTTTGCGCATCTGCCCGATGAATGCAGCCCAGACAAGCATATAATACCTTTTTCTTCAACTTTTTTTCGGGATGACGGTGTATTTCCCGAATCCTTAGCAAGGAATTGGGCACGCTTTATGAATTGGGTTTTGGCGGTTGACGGAAGCGGATTCATTTTTTGGAAGCACTGCGTTGGCCTTGTCGTTGAGCGTCGTGAGTGTTTGGGCTGGA
>Ga0208188_1000515_pt1 | contig 23859 bp, 22 predicted proteins | sample June2015DPH_8_50_FD_184698 | JGI IMG/M metagenome (GOLD analysis project Ga0208188, IMG submission 184698) | Peatland microbial communities from SPRUCE experiment site at the Marcell Experimental Forest, Minnesota, USA - June2015DPH_8_40... | ecosystem: Environmental > Terrestrial > Soil >...
CCCACGTCAAAGTCCTCATCATCGGGTCGGGACCGGCGGGCTACACGGCAGCGATCTATGCCGCTCGCGCCATGCTCGAACCGGTGCTGATCCAGGGCGTCGAAGCCGGCGGTCAACTGACCACCACGACCGACGTCGAGAACTATCCGGGCTTCGCCGATGTGATCCAGGGCCCCTGGCTCATGGAGCAGATGGCCAAGCAGGCGGCCCATGTCGGCACCAGGCTTGTTCCCGATCACGTCAACAAGGTCGATCTCGCCAGGCGCCCGTTCCGGATCGAATGCGATTCCGGCGATATCTATTTCGCCGAGGCGCTGGTGCTGGCGACCGGCGCGCAGGCGCGCTGGCTCGATCTGCCGTCGGAGCAGAAATTCCGCGGCTATGGCGTGTCGGCCTGCGCCACCTGCGACGGCTTTTTCTATCGCGGCAAGGAGGTGCTGGTGATCGGCGGCGGCAACACCGCCGTCGAGGAGGCGCTGTTTCTCGCCAATTTTGCCGCCAAGGTCACGCTGCTGCATCGGCGTGACACGCTGCGCGCCGAAAAGATTTTGCAGGATCGGCTGTTCAGGAATCCGAAGATCGACGTCATCTGGGACAGCGAGCTTCACGACATCGGCGGCAACCACAATCCGCTCAAGGTCACTCACGCGCATCTGAGAAACGTCAAGACCGGCGCAATCACCGTGCGCCCGGTCGACGGCATTTTCATCGCCATCGGCCATACCCCGGCGACGGCGCTGGTGGCCGGACAGGTGGAGATGAAAGCGTCAGGCTATATCAAGACGGCGCCGCATTCGACCGCGACCTCGGTCCCCGGCCTGTTCGCCGCCGGCGATGTGGCCGACGAGGTCTATCGACAGGCCGTCACCGCCGCCGGCTTGGGCTGCATGGCTGCGCTCGAGGCGGAACGCTTTCTCGCCGCGCAGGCGGAGCACCGCGCCGCGGCGGAGTGAGCGACAGAGAACGGAGGACTGACGACAGAGGACAGATGAAAGATCAGAGCTGACGGATGAGCGCGTCGACCCTTCGCCATCCGACCTCTGTCATCCGTCAACCGTCGTCCGACAAAATGGACTGGGACAAGCTCAAGGTCTTTCACGCCGCCGCGGAAGCGGGCAGCTTCACCCATGCCGGTGAGCAGCTCGGGCTCTCGCAATCGGCTGTGTCGCGCCAGGTCAGCGCGCTCGAACAGGAGCTGTCGGTTTCCCTGTTTCATCGCCACGCCCGCGGCTTGATCCTGACCGAGCAGGGCGATCTGTTGTTTCGCACCGCGCACGACGTGTTCATGAAGCTCGAGGCGGCGCGCGCCAAGCTGACCGACAGCCGCGAGCGGCCGAACGGCGACCTGCGGGTGACGACGACGCCGGGTATCGGCCTGCATTGGCTGACGCCGCGGCTCGGCGAGTTCCTCGATCTTTATCCGGATATCCGTATCTCGCTGTTGACCACGGAGGAGGAACTCGACCTCGCCATGCGCGAGGCCGACGTCGCCATCCGTTTGCGCCAGCCGACGCAGCCCGACCTGATCCAGCGCAAGCTGTTTTCCGTGCACTTCCACGTCTACGCCTCGCCCGAATATCTCAAGCGCTTCGGCACGCCGCGGACCTTCGAGGATCTCGACAATCACCGCCTGGTGGTGCTCGGCGGCCACGTGCCGCAATACCTGGAACGCGCGCGCTGGCTGATCGACGTGGCGCGCGACGGCAAAGGGCCGCGCACCGCCCAGCTCGTCATCAACAACATTCTCGGCATCTTGCGCGCCTGCCAGCGCGGACTGGGTATCGCCATGCTGCCGGACTATCTGGTCGAGGGTAACGGCGGCCTCGTGCAACTGTTCTCCGATGCCGATCCGATCGCGCTCGACGCCTACTTCGTCTATCCGGAAGAACTCAAGTCGGTCGCGCGTGTGCAGGCGTTTCGCGACTTTCTGGTCGCCAACGCGCAGCGCTGGAATTTCTAATTCCCCGCCGCGAAGCCTGGCATGCCGGCCGTGGCAACGCCAGGCGCTGCTGCACTGGGCCTACGACAGCCGGAGGATTTGACGATCTCTCCGTTCCGTCATCGCGGCCGTCGCACACTTCACCAAATGTTGCCGTGCGCGTTACCGGCCGCGGCGTGACGCCAATCCCAGACTTCGGCTATATGCCGGATCATGCTTGTGGAGGACGCCCATGCTTACACGCCGACATGCCTTGTACGCCGGTGCGGCGGGACTGGCGGCTCTGGCCCTCGGCCGCCTGACGCGGCCCCATACCGCCAAGGCGGCGGCCAGCTACGAAGTCACCCACACCGACGCCGAATGGCGCAAGCTCTTGAGCCCCGACGCCTATGAAGTGCTGCGCCACGAAGGGACCGAGCGGCCGTTCACCAGTGCGCTGCTGAACGAGCATCGCGCCGGTACCTTTGCCTGCGCCGGCTGCGACCTGCCGCTCTATTCGTCGAAGACCAAATACGACAGCGGCACCGGCTGGCCGAGTTTTTGGGCGCCTCTCGGCAACGCCGTCGACGAGACGCAAGACCACTCGTTCGGCATGACGCGAACCGCCGTCTCCTGCCACCGTTGCGGCGGTCACCTCGGCCATGTCTTCAACGACGGGCCGAAGCCGACCGGCCTGCGCTACTGCATGAACGGCGTGGCGCTGAAATTCGTGCCGATGGCTGCCGGGTCGAGCTAAATCGCAGGCAAGGTAGCCAGAGGCACGGCTGCGTATCATCCCGCCGCGCCGCCGCCAATCCGCGTGGGGTCGTGCGGCGGAACGGTGAGACGGATTAACCCCGGAAATAATCGCGCGCGCTTTTGGCCGCGGCGATCGCGGCCGAGCGCAGCGATTCCAGCCGCCGGACGGCGGCAAACGGCACCTGCGGCCGCAGCGCCACCAAGCGGTCGCACAGCGCAAGCCGCTCGCGCCAGAGCCGGTCGATCATCGGATGGTTTTCCGTGGCGCAGGAATCCGCGCGCTCGATCGTCAAGTCTTCAAGGAGCTCGTTGGTGAGCGCCACGGTGAGCATGACGCCGGGCGAAAAGCGGGCAAAGCTTTCGTCATAGGCGATCTTCCAGAACCACGCGCCGCGCCCGCTGCGTAAGGTGATCGTGGCGGCAATGGCACGGCCGTCGACCAAGATACGGTTGATCGAAACCTTGCCTTCCGTCGCGAGCCCGCCCACCGCGGTGCGCAGGAAGCGGCGCAGATCGTGCCGATCGGCCGTGGCCGTACCGGCCCGGCCTTTCCAGCCGCCGGCCTCCAGTGCCAGGAAATCGCCGAGCGCGGCGGCGACCGCAGGCGGCTCCGTCGCCGCGGTGAGCAGCACAGCGCCGGTCTCGCTCAAGCGGCGCCATTGCCGGCGGAGTTCCTTTTGTCGGCGATGGTCGAGGGCTTGCTCGAGGTAAAGCGACCGCTCGCCACTCGGCGCCAGCAGCGCCCGGCGCCGGCGATTGAAGGCGGCCGTCGGCATCTGCGCCCGCCTGACAATCATCGCGAGCACGGTTGCGACTGCGCCGTCTGCGGGCAGAAAGGGCAACAGCAGAAATCCCGGCAGCGCCGGGTCGCCGGCGAGATGCGTCAGCCAAGCGGCGATGACCGGCTCGGCCGCTTCGCGCTCAACGAGCGGCACGCCAAGCGGGCCGTAGGGATGCGTCAGGCCGACGAGGACCGGCAGATGCAAGCCGTAACGCCGCCGTTCGATCCGCGCCGGGAAGAAGCCGAGCAGCCGGCGCGGCTGCGTTTGCGACCAGACCAGCACCGCGCCGGCGTCACGCGCGAACACCCGCGCCGCCGGCAGCGCGAAGGCGGGCTCATAAAACACGTTGGGCTCGATCGCGCGTTCGGCCAGCTCGCGCCATTCGCCCGTAATCGCTTCGAGTTGCTCAAGCGGGCGCCATTCGGTCGCCAACGCATTCGCCTGGCGATCGGCAAGCGCTGCGCGGCGCATGCCGGCGATCGCCGCTGCGGCTTCAGATGCAAAAGCCAGATCGGTCGATGCGTTGACCGTCACGATCGGCCTCACGCTTCCCTGGGGCCGCCGAAAATGAAGCAGTGCAGGCCCAGGCGGTATTTGGCGACCAGGAACAGGCCGGCCGATTCGAAGAGCAGCGCGACCGCGTTGGCAATCGCGGCGCCGGCGATTCCGAGCGGCGGCAACAGCGCGATGCAGAGAACGAGATCGATGGCGAACGCGCCGGCATAGACCAGCGCACAGGACCGCCGCTCGCCGAGCATATTGAGGAGCCGTTCGGCCGGCCCGACCGAGGCACGCGCCAATAGCCCGACGGCGAGTATGAACATCAGATAGTAACCGGAGACGAAGTCGGGGCCGAACAGCCGCAGCAGCGGCTCGCCCAGCGCCAGGAACACGGCGATCATGGCGAGCGAAGGCCAAAACGTCAGACGGACGGAAAGTCTGAGAAATTCGGCGAGCCGCTTGCGATCGCCGGCAACGTGATGTTCGGCGAACTTGTGGGCAATGGTCTGCCCCACCGAGAAATAAATGAAAGCGACGAGCGCCAGCGTCTTGGCGGCGGCGTAATAGATCGCGACCTCGCCGGGCGGGCGGAACTGCTTGACGACAATCACGTCGGAATAGGTGAGCAAGAGATAGAACGCCTCGACGACGAAGATCGGCGCCGCGGTCGCGAGCCACGTGGGCACCGCATAGGCCTTCGGCCCGGCATCGACTTTGCTCGAGAGCCGGCGAGTGAGCACCACCGCCTGGCCGATGGTGACGCTCCACAGCGCGACAATGCCGATGAGCGTCGCCGTGACCGCGTCGGTCGGCAGGCCAAGCGCATAGGCGACGCCGATCAGCGCCAACAGCACGAGCTGGCGCAACACGTAGGTCGGCGTCAGTCCGAGATTGACCCAGTCGTAGGACCGCGCCACGCCGCTCAGCACCTGGCCGAGGCCGAACATCGGCAGCGCGGCGCAGGAGATGTAGAGCGGAACGATGGTCTCGGCGTCGAGATGCGGCGCCAGGATGGTGACGGCGATGGCCCCGACGATCGCGATCGCGGTGGCGATGATCGCGGCCAACCAGCGGCTGCCGAGCAGAAATCCGCGCAGCAGCGCGAATTGCTTATGCTCGGTGTATTCGGGGATGAAGCGCTGCGTCGCCGAGCCGAGGCCGAGATCGACCATGCCGCCGAGCAGCAGCACCCAGGTCCAGGCATAGATGTAGATGCCGAATTCGAAACGCCCCATCCAGCGCGCCAGCAGGATCTGCGAGATAAAGGCGATCAGCGCGCTGACGACGCGGATGAGATAGGCGGCCCCGGCAAGCCGCCGCGCCAGCGAGTTGTCGCTGCCGTCGGCAAAGAGTGCGCGCACGCGTCCGATCGCGCCGCCGATGTCGGCACGCCAGGAGGTGCGCCAAAGCGAACGCGGCGCGGGTTCGGAACCGATCGATGCCAAAACGACCTCCGCGCCACCACAAGCGGCGCCATGGGCGAGCGTTAATGGCTAGCAAGGAAGCGTTAAGAATCGGTTGGAAGACGTTAATAATCTGCGGTGGGAACTTCCCGGCTCCGGCGCCGTGACAGTTGACCGAGCTTGGCGCTGACGGGGGCTGTTGGCTAATGTTTCGCCGTGGAGAAGACCAATCGGCCACCGGCACTGAGAGGCAGGGACGCTTGACCTCGATCAACCTGCTGCACGCAAGCTGTCGGTAGATTGTTGGCGCAAAGGAAAGCGCATGCGAAACTTGCGGTTGGGAAGCGCGCTGTTGATCTCCGCGCTTTCACTGTCGGCAGCTGCCGCTGTCAGAGCCGACACGAGTCCTTTGCGCGAAACGATTTGCGCACTCTCCGCATCCCCGGCGCAAGATTTGATGCCAATCGACCGGGCCGCCTTGGCACCCGGCCCTGCCGGTAGCGCCTGCGTTCACACCCGCAAATCGCCGGCGTCTCATTCAATCAAGGTTGCGGTCGGCTATTGCGTCGACCGCTGCTATCAGCAATTCGATTATTGCCACTATCGACACGAGCGGTATGAGCACTGCCTTCGCCGCCTCGCTGCCTGTCAGGCAAGCTGTTGATGGCGATCCGCTCTCACGCGGCGGACCGTAGGGCTTCGGCGCGGAGGCGACGCGCTCGCCGCGCTCAATAATCCTTCAGCAACCGCTCGATGTAATCGAGCTCCTCTTGCGGGCGCAGCACGTCGCCGAAGCGGCGGCGCAATTCCTCGATGATGCGGCGCGCGCGCTGCACGTCGATCTCGCCCGGCACCTTCACGGTATAGTCGTCCGTGTAGTCGCGCCCGCGTAACGGACGGCCGAGCGGGTCGGTATCGCGCTGCCCGCGCGGCATCCCGAGCCGGCCGTTTTGACCGGACTTGGGGCCTTGGCCCATTTGCTGCTGCATCGATTGCGCGAGACCCTGCGCGCCCTTGCGCAGCGCGTTGAGCGCGCGGCCTTGGGAATCGACGGCGCTGTCGGCATTGCCTTCGCCGAGATTGCCCTCGGCCTCGCCCATGGCCTCGCCGGCCTGGCCGAGTTGGTCCATCCCGTTTTGGCCTTGCCCTTTTTGGCCTTGCCCTTTTTCCCCTTGCTGGCCCTGCTGGTTCTGGCCGAGACCGCGATTTTTCAGATCGTCGAGCAGCTTGTTGAGGCGGTCGCGCAGCGCCTGCTGGTTCTGCCGCAGCTCGCGCATCGCATCGTCCTGCTGCTGGCCTTGCTGGCCCTGCTGCCCTTGCTGACCTTGCCGCCCTTGCTGACCGCGCTGTGCGTTCTGCCGGCGTTGATCCTGGCCTTGGCGGAAGGTGCGATCGCGCAGTTCCTGCTGTTGCCGGATCATGTCGCCCAGCTCATCGAGCTGTGACATCATCTCGTCCATGTCCAGGTCGTCGCCGTTCATGTCCGGCGTTGCCATCTGCAGGTTTTCCATCATCTGCTCGAGCTGCTGCAGAAGCTGACGCGCGGCATCCTTGGCGCCGTTGCGCGCCAGGTTCTCCAGCCGGTCGAGCATGTTCTTGAGGTCCTGCGAGCGCAGCGTGCGCGCATTGCTGTCGAGCGGTCGCGCCAGCTGCTGGCTATTCTTCAGCTGCTCCTGCATCGCCTGCACGAAGCGGTCCATCGCCGCGCGCAGCTGATCCATGAGTTGCTTGATCTCCTGGTCGCTAGCGCCGCGTTCGAGCGCCTGGCGCAGCGCCTCCTCGGCATTGCGCAACGCCGCCTGGGCATCGGAAACGTCGCCGTCCTCGATCCCGACCGCCATCGACCACAGCCGCGCCGCCACGTCGCGCAAATCGTCGTCGCTCTTGGCGTGAATGAGCGACCAGAAGATCGAACGCAGGCCGAGATAGACGCCGGCGTCGGGCGTGAACTTTTCCGGTGCCAGCGCCAGCGCGTCGAGCGCGGTGATGACGAGCGGACGCGTCCCGGCATCGAGCGCGAGATTGCGCCTTTGTTCGACCAGCGCCCGCGCCAACGGCTTGGTGAACACGCGCTCGGGCAGGCGGAACGCGAACGGCTCGCTGTTGCCCTCGTTGCCGCCCTCGTCGCGGGCGATCAGGGTCATCACCACGTCGGCGCCGGCCCAGGGATGATCGGTCAAATCCTTGATGGTCTGGCCGACGCCCTTCTTGGTGCGCGCCTGCGGCAAGATGAGCGCGAAATCGGGCGGCCCGTAGAGCGGATGCGGCCCGGCGCCGTTTGCCGCGGGCGGGTCTTTGCGGGCGAACGTAGCCTGCGCCTGGGTCACCCCGTAATCGTCCTCGAGGCGGTAGGATAACAGGAGCGAGCCGCGCGTCTGCTGCTCGGGATCCTTGGCGAGCGCAATGGTCGGCGGCCGGTCAGGAATGGCATTGAATGCCCAGGTCAAATCGTCGCCGACACCACGCAGCGTCGCGCTGCCGGTCGCCGCGATCTTGAACCGGTACTCTTGCGTGCCGGCCGGCGCCTGCACGGCTTCCTTGGCGGGGATCACGCCGCCTTTGCCGAGAATATCGAAACCGAGTTTGCCGGTGGCGCGCACCACAAGCGTGCTGCCGACCGGAACGGAAACCGGCTCGCCGGCGTCGCCGGTTTGCCGCCCAGGCTCGCCGGGATGCATGCCGGCAAGAATGACCGGCGGCCGGCCGGTATAGGCGGGCGGCGTGACCCATGCGTCGACGCGGAAATTCGCCGGCACCACCACGCCCTGCCAATCGAACGCCGCGGCGACGCGCTTCCAATGTTCGCCGCCGGCGGCGATGAAGGTGGCGATGCAAGCGATCAGCACCAGGCCGCGCAGCGCGTAAGGATCGCGCCCGGCGATCCGCGGCGACGGCCAGCCCACTTTGAAGGCGCGCGCCGCGGCGAGTGTGCGCTCGAGGTGGGCTTGCCACAGCGCCAGCGAATACGGATCCTGCGGCGTGACGGCGAGCTCGTCGACGATCGTCGTCGCCGGGCGATGGCGAAGGCCGCTGCCGCGATCAAGCCGGCGCAGGCCATCGGCGGCAGCGGGCACGCGCAAGCCGGTAAACCGGAAGGTTGCCGCTATAGCGGCGATCGCAAACAGGAGCATGACCGCGGCACGGCCGGCAGGCGGCAGCCAGAGAAACAGCCCCAGCCACGACACCGCCAGGAACAGACCGATCGCGGTCGCGAGCGTCGCCAGAGCGGGCCACAGCCGCTCCCAGAAGATCGCCCACCGGGCGCGGCGCAAGGCCGTGCCAAGCCGAGATCGGGCGTCGGCATCTGCGTGACGACGCCCAGAGGCGGGACTGCTCGAAGGGGTATCCGTCAACCAGGATCTCCGCGGAGCAATAACTCCGCCTAGCAACACTTTAGCATGAGGGCGGGTTCAAGGCACCGGCCCGCACCGGTTTGGCGATGCAAGATCAGAGCCAGGGCGGCAGGCGATCGAGCGCGATCAGTTCCTCGACGATGACGCGCGGCCGCACCAGCGCCCATTCGCCAGCCCTGACAAGGACTTCGGGGACCAGCGCGCGGGTATTGTAGGTGGAGGCCTCGACCGCGCCATAGGCGCCGGCGGTCATGACGGCGAGGAGATCGCCGGGCTTCGGCTCATTGAGCGAGCGGTCCAGCGCCAGGTAATCGCCTGATTCGCAGACCGGCCCGACCACGTCGGCGATGATTCGAGGCGCACCGATCGCGGGCTGCCGGATCGGCCAGATGTCGTGATAGGCCTCGTAAAGCGTCGGGCGCACCAGATCGTTCATGCCGGCATCGACGATGACGAAGGTCTTGGCCTCGCCCCGCTTCACATAAAGCACGCGCGTGACCAGGATGCCGGCATTGCCGACGATGAGGCGGCCCGGCTCGAAAATCAGTTTGCAGCCGAGGCCTTGCGTCGCGCGCTTGACGATGGCCGCGTAGGCGGCGGGATCGGGCGGCGGCTCATTGTCGTCGCGGTAGGGAATGCCAAGCCCGCCGCCGAGATCGACGTGGCTGATGTTGTGACCGTCGGCGCGGAGCACGTGCACGAAGTCAGCAAGCAGCGCAAAAGCGTCGCTGAACGGATCGAGCTCGGTGATCTGGCTGCCGATATGCATGTCGACGCCGACGACACGCACGCCCTTGAGCTTGGCGGCGCGAGCATAGACCTCGCGCGCGCGGCTGATGGGAATACCGAATTTGTTCTCGGCCTTGCCGGTGGCGATCTTGGCGTGGGTCTTGGGATCGATGTCGGGATTGACGCGGATCGAAACGGCGGCCGTGCTGCCGGCGCCGGCAGCAATCGCGGCGAGCAGTTCAAGCTCCGCTTCGGATTCGACGTTGACGCAGAGAATACCTTGTTCGACCGCGAGCTTCAGCTCGTCGGCGGTCTTGCCGACGCCGGAGAACATGATCTTGTCCGGCGCGATACCGGCGGCGCGTGCGCGCAAAAGCTCGCCGCCGGAGACGACGTCTGCGCCGGCGCCGAGCCGTCCAAGCGTCGCGATCACAGCCTGGTTGGAATTCGCCTTCATCGCGTAGCAGACGAGCGCATCGACGTCGGCAAAGGCGTCGGCGAACACCCGATAGTGCCGCTCCAGCGTCGCGCTCACGTAGCAATAAAACGGCGTGCCGACGGCTTGCGCCAGCACGAGGAGATCGACGGCTTCGGCGTGCAGGACGCCGTTGCGATAGGCGAAGTGATGCATGCAGCGTGTTTAGAGCATGATCCGGAAAAGTGGAAACCGGTTTCCCGAAAGGATCGTGCTTCCTAAGCTGCTATTGGAGCAGCGGATCGAGGAGAAACGACTTCTTTTGGGTCGGCGCCGGCGGATTCGCCGTCGCTGGAGCGCCGGCCGCATCGGCTGCCGAAGCCACCGGCGGAGGCTGTGCCGCAGCGCTGGGCGGCGGATCGAGCATCCCTTTGCGTCCGCAAGCCGATAGACCGAGAGCGACGGCCGTGACAAGCACGGCCAGCGCAATCCTGACGCTCAAACGATCAAAGGCCAAAAGACACTCCCCACCCGCTCGCGACGCACCATAGCAGATCGAACCGCAGCGGCGAGATTTTGGCGATCACACCTTGCCAGCGGGTTTACCTATAGCCGCCGGAATCGGACGCTAAAGCCGCTTCAGCCAGCGTTTGGCCTGCGCGCGCACGTTTTTGGGCGCGGTGCCGCCATAGACTTCGCGGCTTTTTACCGACTTTTCGACCGACAGCACGCGAAAGACCGCGCCGGTGATGCGCGGCTCGATCGCCTGCATGGCGGCAAGCGGCAGCTTGTCGAGTGTAACCCCGGCTTTTGCCGCCGCCGCCACGATCCGGCCGGTAACATGGTGGGCCTCACGAAACGGCAATTTGAGCGTCCGCACCAGCCAGTCGGCGAGATCGGTGGCGGTGGCATAGCCCTCGCCCGCGGCTTGCCGCATGCGCGCCAGGTCGGGCTCCAGGTCGCGCACCATGCCGGTCATGGCGCCGATCGACACGGCAAGCGTGCCGAGCGCGTCGATTGTCCCTTCCTTGTCCTCCTGCATGTCCTTCTGATAGGCGAGCGGCAGCCCCTTCATCACCATGAGCAGCGCCGTGAGCGCGCCGACGACGCGCCCGGTCCGCGCGCGGACAAGCTCGGCGGCGTCGGGATTGCGCTTCTGCGGCATGATCGACGAGCCGGTGGTGAACTTGTCGGAGAGCCTGACCAGCCCGACCAGCGGCGACGACCAGATCACGATCTCTTCGGCGAACCGCGACAGATGCACCGCGGTGATGGCGCAGGCCGACAGCGTCTCCAGCACGAAATCGCGGTCGGCGACGGCGTCGAGCGAATTCGCCATCGGCCGCGCGAAACCGAGCGCCTTCGCGGTCATGGCGCGATTGATCGGAAACGAGGTGCCGGCAAGGGCCGCGGCGCCGAGCGGGCTTTCGTTGAGGCGGCCCCGCGCGTCGGCGAAGCGGCCGCGGTCGCGCGCCGCCATCTCGACATAGGCAAGGAGATGGTGGCCGAAGGTCACCGGCTGCGCCGTCTGCAAATGGGTGAAGCCCGGCATCACGGTCGCGGCGTGCTCCAACGCCTTCTCGGCCAGCGCGCGCTGATAGGCGGCAAGCGCGGCGTCGATCCCGTCGAGCCAATCGCGCACCCACAGCCGGAAGTCGGTCGCCACCTGATCGTTGCGCGAGCGGGCGGTATGCAGCCGCCCCGCGGCCGGCCCGATCAGCTCGGCGAGCCGGCTCTCGACATTCATATGGATGTCCTCGAGCGCGCGCTTGAAGGTAAATTTGCCGGCCTCGATCTCTGACAGGATCGTGTCTAGACCGTGAGCGATGCGCTTTGCATCTTGCGCCGTAATGATGCCGGTTTTGGCGAGCATCGCCGCATGCGCCTTGCTCGCGGCAATGTCCTGCCGGTAGAGGTGGCGGTCGAAATCGATCGAGGCATTGATTTCCGCCATGATGGGGTCGGGATCCGCCCCGAAGCGTCCGCCCCACATCTTGTTGCTGCTCATGTTGCGTCCGCCGAGGTTTTGCCGCCGATGACCGAGCTACCCGCCGAGCCCTATGACAAAGTCCGCCGCCGTAAAATGACCGCACTGGCGTTGTGCGGCGCCATCGCCGTGCTGGCGGGGGTATACGGGATTGGGCGTCTGCGAAGCAATCCGGCCGCGGCGGCCTGTGCGTCCGCGGTCGAGACCGCCGGCCGGATCGCGCCTTTGGCGCATGGCGAAGTCGCGGCGTTTGCGGTGGCGCATACGCCGTTCCGCGTCCCCGACCTTGCATTCAAGGACGCCGAAGGCCGTGAGCGGACGTTGGCCGACTGGCGCGGCCGCACCGTCCTCGTCAACCTCTGGGCGACCTGGTGCGTGCCGTGCCGCAAGGAGATGCCGGCGCTCGACGCGCTCCAATCCGACCTCGGCGGCCCGAAATTCGAGGTCGTCGCCATCAATATCGATACCCGCGATCCGGCAAAGCCAGTGGCGTTCCTCAAGGACATCGGCGTGACGCACCTGGCCTACTATTCCGATCCGAGCGCAAAGGTGTTCCAGGAGCTGAGATTGGCCGGCAAGGCTTTCGGCATGCCGACGACGCTGATCGTCGACCGCTCCGGCTGCGAGATCGGCGAAATGGCCGGACCCGCCGAATGGGCCAGCGCCGACGGCGTCAAGCTCATCAGCGCCGCGCTGCAAGGCAGCCAGAATTGAACGGACGCACGCGATGATCGGCCGCCCGCTCCGCACCATCGCTTATCCGCTCGTCTTCGCCGCCCTCGTCGCACTTTCGCCGGCGCGCGCGCAAAACCTGCAGCCGCGCCCCGAGCGGGACTGCGGTGAGATCGAGCGCGACTATGAGCTGATCAAAGCCGAAGCCGTATCGGTGCAGATCAATATGGCGCTGTTCGCGGCCGCCGATAAAGGCTGCGAGGCTTTGGCGCGCAAGCTCCTTGACGCCGGCGCTTCGCTGTTGGCGCGCGACCGCCGCGGCGCCAGTCCGCTCGCGCACGCCGCGCGCGGCGGCCAGATCAAACTCGTCGAACTCTTCCTCGCCAAGGGTGCGCCGATCGATGCCCGCAACGTCGACGGCACTACCGCGCTGTTCGCCGCCACCGAAGCCGAGAAGCATTCGACGGTTGCCTCGCTGCTGACCAAGGGCGCCGATCCAAATCTTCCCGGCCGCAAGGGCGTCACACCGCTGATGGCCGCGGCTTTCAAAGGTAACGGCCGCATCTGCGACGCGCTGCTTCAACGCGGCGCCGATCCGAACGTGCGCGACGAGACCGGCAAGACGGCTATGGTCTATGCCGCCTCGCGCGGCTTCGACGATGTCGTCGGCCGACTCGTTGACGCCGGCGTCGACCCGCGGGCGCGCTACGGCAACGACCTCACCGCGTTGATGTGGGCGGCCGGCCACGACGAAGGCGTCGGCGCCGCGGCGGTCGGTCGCGTCGTCGATCTCCTCGTCGCGCATGGCGCTTCGCTCGACGACACCGACAATCGCGGCCGTACCGCGCTGATGATCGCCGCCGGGCTCGGCGACGCCGCCGTCGTCGATCTCCTCCTTCAGCGCGGGGCCGACCGGACGTTGAAGGATAAACAGGGCAAGACCGCGCTCGATTTGGCGCCGAACCCCGACGCGCGGGCCAGGCTTGGCCGCTGACGGAGCAATCACATCCCGGCGAGATAGGCGGCCATCGCGGCGATGTCCTGGTCCGTCAGTCCTTTCATGAACCCGGTCATGCCTGGATTGTTGGCGCGCTCGCCGCTGCGGAAGTCCATCATGGTCTTTTGCAGATAGGCGCTCACTTGGCCGGCGAGGCGCGGCTGGGTGCTGTCGCCTTTAAACCCTTCCTGATGGCAGCTGGTGCAGACGACGGACGCATTGACGCGCTGCGCGTCGGCGGCGGCGTCCGCCGGCGCCGGCTTCTGTTGAAGGTCGGGCCAGGCTTTCTTCGAGAAATATTCCGCCAGCGGCATGAGGTCCGCTTGCTCGAGGCCTTGCGCGATCGGCGTCATCACATCGTTTTTGCGAGCGCCGGATTTGAAATCGCGCAACTCGAAGAACAGGTAGCCGAGCTGTTGACCCCAGATCACGGGCACCGGGAACGACTGCTCGACCGGCACGCCGTTCTCGCCGTGGCAGGCCGCGCAGACCTGTGCCTTTTCCTCGATGCTTTGAGCGCGCGCCGTCGACGGCAGCAAAACCGCGAAAGCGAGCCATAGCGTCAGCGTAAGGTGTGGGCCGCAGCGGTAACCCGGAACTTCATTCATGGCAAAACCACCCTACCAAAAGAACGGACGGGGCCGTTTCCGGTCCCGTCCTGGCAATCGCCCCGAAGTGATCGGGTTCCGTTATTCCAGCGTGAAGGCGACGATGCTGTCGCCGCGCCGGGAATCGACCTGCACGTTACCGCCGGCCGCAACCGCGATATATTGCTTGCCGCCGACCATGTAGGACGAGGGCGGCGCGTTGACGCCGGCGCCGGCGTGGAACTTCCAGAGCACCTTGCCGTCCTTCGCGTCATAGGCCTTGAACCAGCCATTGCTCTCGCCGGTGAACACCAGGCCGCCGGCGGTGGCGAGAATCCCGCCGATCATCGGTTGCGGCGTCTTCACCTGCCACTTGATCTTGCCGGTGTCGTAGTCGACCGCGGTCACGTTGCCGGCCTGGATGCCGCCCGGAACGTTGGTGAAGGCGCCGCCGAGCCACAGCTTGCCGTTGGGATAGGGCGAGCTATCCACGGTGTAGGTCATCTCCTGCTCGAGGTTGATGGCGTAGGCCAGGTGCAGGCCGGGATCGGTCGCCATCGGCGACCACTCGACGCCGCCATTGGCGCCCGGGAACATCCGCGCGCCCTTTTCCGGCGTGGTGGCGGTCGGCAGCACCCACCTGTCCTTCTGCGAGACCATCGGCTCGGAGAAGCGGATCAGCTTGCAATCCTTGCGATCGTGCACATAGACGTAGCCGGTCTTGCCGGCGTGCATGACGCCAGGGACCGTCTTGCCGCTCGCGTCTTTCACATTGACCAGGACCGTGGGGCTCGTGGCGTCGAGATCCCAGAGGTCGTGGGCGATGTATTGGAAGTAGCAGGCCAGCTTGCCGGTATCGAGATCGACCGAAACCAGCGAATCCGTATAGAGGTTGTCGCCGGGACGCAGCGAACCGTCGAGATCGGGCGACGGATTGCCGACCACGAAATAGATGCGCTTTGTCGCGAGGTCGACCGAGGGATTCTGCCATACGCCGCCGCCGAGCGTCTTGTAGGGATCGCCGGTCTTGGCGAGTTGCGCCTTCTCGGCGGCGATATCGCGGTGCATGTCGCGGCCGGTGGCGTCCTTGGTCGCCCAGACGCCGACCGAGTTCTCCGGAATCGTGTTGAAGGTCCAAAGCAGCTTGCCGTCATTGGCGTCGAAGGCCTTGACGAAGCCGCGGATGCCGTACTCGCCGCCATTGGTGCCGATGAGGATTTTCCCGTCGACCGCCGTCGGCGCCATCGTCTCGCTGTAGCCGAGCGACGGGTCGGGGACGATTGGCTGCGACCAGACCAGCTTGCCGGTCTTGGCGTCGATCGCATCGAGCTTGGCGTCGAGCGTGGCGAGGTACACCTTGTCGCCATAGACCGCGGCGCCGCGATTGTTGGGCCCGCAGCAATAGACCGTGACCGGCCCCATATCGTGTTTGTAGTGCCAAATCTGCTCGCCGGTCTGCGCATTGAGCGCATAGACGTGATCGAACGAGGTGGTGACGTACATCACGCCGTCGACGACGATCGGCGAGGTCTCCATCGACTCTCTGATGTCGGTCTGGAAAATCCAGGCGACGTGCAGCCCTTTGACATTTTTGGTGTTGATTTCGCCGGCCGAATGGAAGCGCGTCTGATCGTAATTGCCGTTGGTCGCCAGGAAGTTCTTGCTGTCCTTCGCGGCGTTGTTGAGCATCGCCTGCGTGACATTCGGCGCCGCCGGCGCTTTGGCGTTGCCGCCGCCGCCGCCCCCGCCGGTCTCTTGCGCCACGGCAACAAGTCCCAGCGGGACCGCCAGCGCCCCCGCAAGCAGAATCGTCGTCCCTATTCGCTTCATAGGTTTCCTCCCCGTGCGCGACATTGCGCGATGAGCGGCCGTTGTTCCGGCCGTGCATTCTTTAATTCTGGGCGCTAGCGTGGCAATGGAACCGTGAACTGTCAAGGCAACCGCGGCATGCCGGCGCCAAGTGACAGATTTGTACAAATTCCATCCCGCCCGTGTGGGCGAGCGCCCAAGGCACCAAGCGGGAGGCTTGAGGCGGCGCCGAATTGCTCTTCACCTTAAAGCGAGCGGTCGGACGCATGCGACTTGACAGCTCCGACGGTTCTTCTATAGTTAACTACATGGTTAAGTTTAATGCCGCGCCTCTCGACCGCACCTTCGCGGCGCTTGCCGACCCGACGCGGCGAGCCTTGCTGACCCGGCTCGCCGAGCAACCCGGACTGTCGGTCAGCGCGCTGGCGCAGCCGTTCGGCGTGTCGTTGCCGGCGATCATGAAACATCTCGATGTCCTCGCCGAGGCCGGATTGCTGGCGCGGCGAAAGTCGGGCCGCACCGTCAGCTGCCAGCTCAATGCCGCGCCGATGCGCGACGCGATCACCTGGCTCAATCGCTACGAACGCTTCTGGTCCGAGGCCCTTCGCCGCCTCGCCGGGTTCCTGGAGGAGGAAGACTCATGTCCGTCCAATCAGCCGTCAAGCCAAGCCTCACCCTCAAGCGGCGGCTCCAAGCGCCGCCCGCCAAAGTCTTCGCCGCATGGACGGATCCGGAAAAAATAATGCGCTGGATAGGCCCGGCGGACTTCAAGACGCCGCAGGCCGAGAGCGACGCCCGCGTCGGCGGCCGCTATCGTTTCGTGATGCTCGCGCCTAACGGCGAGCAGCATGTCGTTCGCGGCGTCTATCGCGAGGTGGTGGCCAACGAGAAGCTGGTTTTCACTTGGGCCTGGGACGCCGCGCCGGGCGACGAACCCTACGAATCGCTGGTGACGGTGCTGTTCAAGCCGAACGACGGCGGCACGCTGCTGACGCTGACGCACCAGCAGCTGTTCGACGAAGAGTCCCGCGACGGTCATGAAAAGGGCTGGAACGGCTCCTTGGACAAGCTGGAGAAGCTCGTCGCCTGAAGGACACAGGACCGGAATATACGAGACTACAATCGGGTCCCCATCACCCCATAGGAGCAGTTCATGAACTGGTCACACGGTCATTTTCATTGGAACGAGCTGATGACGCGTGATGTCGCGCGCGCGAAGAAGTTTTATGCTGACGCACTGGGCTGGCGCTACGATTCGATGCCGATGCCCGACGGCGGCGCCTATACCCTCGCCATGGTCGACGGACAACCGGTCGCCGGCATCTTCGACATCAACGGCGCGGAGTACAAGGACGTCCCGGAAGCTTGGATGGCCTATATCGCGGTCGACGACGTCGACGCGCGTGTCAAGAAAGCGACCAAGGCCGGCGCCAAGGTCATGAAACCGGCCTTCGACGTGCCCGGCGTCGGCCGCATCGTCATCCTCACAGAACCCGGCGGCGCCGGCATCGGCTGGATGACGCCGGCGAACGCCTGAAGCACCGAAGTGAGGAACTGCAACATGCAACCGCAGAAAATCGTCTCCCATGAGGAGTGGCTCGTTGCCCGCAAGGCGCATCTCGCGGAGGAAAAAGCATTTACCCGCGCGCGAGACGCGCTGAGCCGCAAGCGGCGCGAGCTGCCCTGGGAAAAGGTCGAGAAGAATTATGTGTTCGACGGTCCGAACGGCAAGGAAACGCTGGCCGGGCTTTTCGGCAAAAACAGCCAGTTGGTGGTCTACCACTTCATGTTCGGTCCCAATTGGCAGGAGGGTTGCCCGAGTTGTTCACTGCTGGCCGATCATTTCGACGGCTTGGTCACCCACCTCGCGCAACGCGACGTCGCCTTCGTGGTCGTGTCGCGCGCGCCGCTGCCGCAAATCGAGGCGTTCAAGCGGCGCATGGGCTGGCATTTCAAATGGGTGTCCTCGCTCGGCAGCGACTTCAACTTCGACTATCACGTGTCGGCTACGCCGGAGGAGAAAGCCAAAGGCGTCGCAAACTATAACTACGAAGTGACCGAATTCCCGAGCGACGAACGCCCGGGCACCAGCGTCTTCTACAAGGATCCAGCCGGCGGGATCTTCCACACCTATTCGTGTTACGGACGCGGCCTCGACATTCTGATCGGCGCCTACAATTTCCTCGATCTCGTCCCCAAGGGCCGCGACGAGGACGGCCTCGCCTACGGCATGGCTTGGGTGCGCCACCACGACCGCTACGACGGTGCCGTCGTCGATTCTAAGGCCACATACAAGGAGCCGAAGACCTCGGATTCGTGCTGCGATTAAGGGGCGCAGTCGCCCAAAAGCGGAGCGAATTCCAAGGATGCGGTTTTCGCTCGAAAAGGTGATCCCGGATGCCGCTTCATCCGGACTACAACTGATCCGCTGAATAGGTCGAAACCACTGCTGGGGAGGAAAAATCAGATGTCGCCCGAACTCAAATATCTGGCTCTCACGGCCATGCTCACGGCATCGCTGTGGATTCCGTATATCGCTGCGCAGGTTATCACCAACGGATTTCTGGCCGCTCAAAACTACGTCGATCCGACGCCGCGCCCGGTGCCGCTTTGGGGGAAACGTGCGGACCGTCTCTATCTCAACGCCGTCGAGACCTTCGCACCTTTTGCGGCGCTGGTGGTCCTCATCCAACTGGCCGGCAAGAACGATTCGATGACGGCCTTCTGGGCGATGAGCTATTTCTGGCTGCGGGCGGCTCACGCCGTGGTCTATCTAGCCGCCATTCCATTCATCCGGACGATCATTTTCGTGCTCGGCTACGTGTGCATCATCGGGCTCTTCGTCGAACTGATGAAGTAGTTCATCTCGTCATTGCGAGGAGCGAAGCGACGAAGCAATCCAGCGAAGAGCTGGATTGTTTCCGCACAGCGCGCCTCGCGAGGGACCATTCGGGCGCGGAGAAACGCGCGCGTTCAAGCCGACAGAAAATGCGCAAAATCAGCGCGTCGGCGCCGGCTTGCCACCGCGATAATCATAGAAGCCACGCCGCGTCTTGCCCAACTATTGCGGCTCCGGCGGCGGCGTCATGATCGATCCTGTCGCCACCGACATGGCTTCGTTATTCTCAAGCTGATTCCACAGCGGATCGTCACGATTCATGCGGCTGAGTTGGCTGGCCGACAGCGGCACAATGGCGTTGATCATCTGATCGAGAATGTCGATCTGTGCGCCGGTGAACTCCGAGATCTCCGGATCCTGCAAGCAGATCATCTCCCGGCGGGTATAATCGGTGACCGTGACGGTCCGCTCTTCGACCTTGCCTTCGCTGGCCAGTCGGCCGACTGCCCCGACAATGTCCTGGGACATCGGCCCGTATAGCGTTCGCGCATAATGCTGCAGCCCGGTAATGGTCACGCCACGCCAGCGGTAATGCTCCAGATCGGCACACCACAGGATTTTATTGAGCTTGACGTGCCCGAGCTTGCCGGGGGCGGCTTTGGCAATGACATAATGCACCGCCGCTGCCACGCGCTGGCCGTCGATGGTGTCGCGTTCCCGCACCTGTCTCAGTATGACCGAGCTCAACTGGTGCAGATCTATACTGATCATAGATCGATCTTATCCGGCCGCGCGTTGAGCGCCAGCGCGCCGAAAGGTAAATCCACCGGATAATTGCGAGGTGTGGCGGGGCGCTCTACCGCGTCGGCACCGGCTTCTCGCCGCGATAATCGTAGAAGCCGCGCCGCGTCTTGCGGCCGAGCCAGCCGGCCTCGACGTATTTCACCAGCAGCGGACACGGCCGGTATTTGGAGTCCGCCAGGCCCTCGTGCAGCACCTGCATGACCGACAGGCAGGTGTCGAGCCCGATGAAATCGGCGAGCTCCAGCGGCCCCATCGGATGATGGGCGCCGAGCCGCATCGCGGTGTCGATCGCCTCGACATTGCCGACGCCTTCATAGAGCGTGTAGATCGCCTCGTTGATCATCGGCAGCAGGATGCGGTTGACGATGAAGGCGGGGAAATCCTCGGAGACCGCGATCTGCTTGCCGAGCCTGGCGATGAATTGCTTGGTGGTCTCGAAGGTCGCATCGTCGGTGGCGATGCCGCGGATCACCTCGACCAATTCCATCAGAGGCACCGGGTTCATGAAATGAATGCCGATGAAACGCTCGGGGCGGTCGGTGGCGGACGCGAGCCGGGTGATCGAAATCGACGACGTCGAGGTGCCGACAATGGTGTCGGGCTTGAGCGACGGGCAGAGCGCACCGTAGATCTTGCGCTTGACCTCCTCCTTCTCGGTCGCGGCTTCGATCACGAGATCGCAATCGGCGAACTCGTTCAGCGTTTTTGCCGCGCTGATGCGATCGAGGGCGGCCTGCCGCTGGTCGTCGGTGATGCGCTGGCGGCTGACCTGGCGCGCCAGATTGCCGCTAATGGTGGCAAGCCCCTCGGCAATGCGCTCGGCGACGACGTCGTTGAGCAGTACGTCGAAACCCGAGAGCGCGCAGACATGGGCGATCCCGCTGCCCATCTGGCCGGCACCGACGACGCCGACCTTGCGGATGGAAAACGCCGTCGCCTCGGCGCGTCCGCCGCGCGTCATCGGCCGCTCCTGCACTTCGACCATGTTCGCTTACCTTCTTCGACGATCCGCACTAGCCGCTCAACGGCTGCGTTTTTCGAGCTCCTGGGCCAGCTCCGGCAAGGCCTGATAGAGGTCCGCTACCAGTCCATAGTCGGCAACCTGGAAGATCGGTGCTTCCTCGTCCTTGTTGATTGCGACAATGACTTTCGAATCCTTCATGCCGGCGAGGTGCTGGATAGCACCCGAGATGCCCACGGCGATATAGAGGTCCGGCGCCACCACTTTCCCGGTTTGCCCGACCTGCCAGTCATTCGGCGCGTAGCCGGCATCGACCGCCGCACGCGAGGCACCGACCGCCGCGCCGAGCTTGTCGGCCACCGGCTCTATATACTTGGTGAAGTTCTCGCGGCTTTGCATCGCCCGGCCGCCGGAAATGATGATTTTTGCCGAGGTCAGTTCCGGCCGTTCCGATTTCGAGAGTTCCTCGCCGACAAAGCCGGAAATGCCGGGGTCGGCCGCGGCCGCCACCGGCTCGATCGGCGCGGCAGAGGCGCCGTCGGCGGTCGCCTGGAACGTGGCGGTGCGCACCGTGATGACCTTCTTGGCATCGGTCGAGCGCACCGTCTGGATGGCGTTTCCGGCATAGATCGGCCGCTCGAACGTATCCGGCGCCACGACCTTGATGACCTCGGAAATCTGCATGAGGTCGAGCAGCGCGGCGACCCGCGGCATGATGTTCTTTCCCGTTGTCGTCGCCGCGGCCATGATCGCTTCGTAGGGGCCGGCCAGGGAGACGATCAGCGCCGCAACAGGCTCGGCGAGCATGTGCTCATAGGCGGGCGCATCCGCCAGCAGGACCTTCTTGACGCCGTCGAGCTTGGCCGCGGCCTCGGCAGCCGGCCGGCAGTTTTGACCGGCGACGAGAATATGCACGTCGGCGCCGAGCGCCTTGGCGGCGGTCAAAGCCTTAGCGGTCGCATCTTTCAGCGACTTATTGTCGTGCTCGGCGAGAAGAAGTGTCGGCATCAGATCGCCCCCGCCTCGTTCTTAAGCTTATCGAGCAGTTCGGCGACGGTCTTGACCTTGACGCCGGCCTTGCGCACGGGCGGCTCGCTGGTTTTGACGACGTCGAGCCGCGGCTTGATATCGACGCCGTAATCGGCGGCGCTCTTGTCGTCGATCGGCTTCTTCTTCGCCTTCATGATATTGGGCAGCGACGCGTAACGCGGCTCATTCAAGCGCAGATCGGCGGTCACGACCGCCGGCAGCTTGAGCTTGACCGTCTGGAAGCCGCCGTCGACCTCGCGCGTCACCATCAGCGCATCGCCCTCGATCGCCACCTTGGAGGCGAAAGTGCCCTGCGGCCAGCCGAGCAGCGCCGCCAGCATCTGGCCGGTCTGGTTGCAATCGTCATCGATCGCCTGCTTGCCCATGATGATAAGGCCGGGCTGTTCCGCCGCCGCGATGGCTTTGAGGATTTTCGCCACCGCGAGCGGCTCGACGGCACCCTCGGCCTTGACCAGGATGCCGCGGTCGGCGCCCATCGCCAAAGCGGTACGGATGGTCTCAGCCGCCTGCGGCGGCCCGATGGAGACCGCGATGATCTCGGTGGCCTTGCCCGCCTCCTTGAGCCGGAGCGCCTCCTCGACGGCGATCTCGTCGAAGGGATTCATCGACATTTTGACGTTGCTCAGCTCGACGCCTGAGCCGTCTGACTTGACCCGGATTTTGACATCCTTGTCGACCGCCCGTTTCACGGGCACGAGAATTTTCATGGCTTGTTTCGGCTTTTATCGGCTTCCGCTGCGAAGGTCCCGGGATGCTGCGGTGCGGCAACGTACCGGCGGTCGCGCCCGCGGTCAACGGATCGGTCGCGTGAAGGGCAAGGTGCTCGACAGCCCGCCGTCGACCGGGAAGGCCTGGCCGTTGACATAGGAGGACTCGTCGCTGGCGAGAAACAGCGCCATGGCGGCTATTTCCGCCGGCGACCCGGCGCGCTGCAGCGGGTTGAGCTGACCGATCTTGCCTTGCGTGCCGCGTTCGCGGGCGGCCTCGAAGATCGGCTTGGTCATGCCGGACTCGATCAGTCCCGGGCAGATCGCATTGACCCGCACCCCGGTTCCAAGGAGCGCGTTGGCCGCCGTCTGGGCGAGGCTGATGACGCCGGCCTTGCTGGCGCTATAGGGAGCGCCCCCGGCGTTGGCGCGCAAGCCCGCGACCGATGCCGTGAGAATGATCGAGCCGCGGCGCTTTTCCACCATGTGCGGGGCGGCATGTTTGATCGCCAGGAACGTTCCGATCAGATTGATCTGCAGGACGCGCTGCCAATGATCCACGCTCTGCTCGAACAGCGGAATGAGACCGCCGCTGATCCCGGCATTGGCATAAACCACGTCGAGCGCCCCAAAACTCTTCAGCGCCTGACTGACGAAAGCCTTGACGTTGTCTTCCTGGCTGGTGTCGGCAGCCAGGAGCTGCGCGCTGCCGCCGTTCTGCGTGATGGTCTTCGCGGTCTCCGCCAACCCTTCCGCATTCTGATCGACGACGACCAAACGCGCGCCTTCGCGCGCGAACAAAATCGCGCTGGCGCGGCCGATGCCGCTTGCCGCGCCGGTGACGATTGCCACCTTGCCATCAAGTCGGCCCATGAACGCCCCCTTTATCGCTTCGCTCTCTCAGCGGTTCTCGCCCGGCTTCCACAGCACGTCGCGCGCGCCTTTGTCGTTGGCATAGCGGGCGGCCACGAACAGGAAGTCGGACAGCCGATTGACGTAGTGCAGCACCTCGGGCGTGACGCTCGCGTCCGGCTTGTCCATGAGCTCGGCGATGAGCCGCTCGGCGCGGCGGCACACGGTGCGGGCGAGATGCAGATAGGCCGCCGCCGGAAAGCCGCCCGGCAGGATGAATGAGCGCAGCGGCGCAAGCGCGGCATTGAGCCGGTCGATCTCGCTTTCCAGCCAGGCCACCTGCGCCGCGGTCACCGTCAGCCGGGCGCCGCCCGGCCCCCTGCCCTTGCCGGGCGTGCACAGATCGGCGCCGAGGTCGAACAGATCGTTCTGGATGCGGGCGAGCGCGGGATCGAGCGCCGCCTCACCGGCCGTATGCAAACGCGCCACCCCGATTGCGGCATTGGTCTCGTCCAGGGTGCCGTAGGCGGCGATGCGCAGGTCGTATTTCTTGCGCCGCTCGCCGCTGCCGAGAGCGGTGGTGCCGTCGTCGCCGGTGCGGGTGTAGATCTTGTTGAGGACGACCATGATTATTTCGCCAGTAGCACTTGGCCAATTTTACTTGGCCATGACTTCACTTTGCCATGACCCAGATCGTGACCATGATGATGACGATGGCGACGAATTGTAAGAGC
>Ga0208188_1000516_pt1 | contig 23855 bp, 20 predicted proteins | sample June2015DPH_8_50_FD_184698 | JGI IMG/M metagenome (GOLD analysis project Ga0208188, IMG submission 184698) | Peatland microbial communities from SPRUCE experiment site at the Marcell Experimental Forest, Minnesota, USA - June2015DPH_8_40... | ecosystem: Environmental > Terrestrial > Soil >...
ACAGCGCCGGATAGCGGCCAGACGCCGCCGCCAGCAGCTCGGACACGCGCAAGCTGCGGGCGCAGTGATCGGTCAATTCGTCGTAGATCGCGGCGGCGTGAAGCCTGAAGAAGTGCTCTTTCACGGCGCGGGCCTGTGCTTTCAGCGCCGCTGTTTCGTCTCGCCGGTCGTCCGCGCGCGCGGACTGCAGGCGGACCTCGACATCAACGAAATACTTGCTGGCGGCCTCGGCGTCGCGCGAAAGTGACGCGCTGAAAGCTGGCTCGGCGGCAGCCGGCGGGGCTGAGCGGACGGCAAGTTTTTCCACGGACACCTCCCTGTACGGTCGCAGCTAGCGCCGCTTGCACTTTAAATCAACGCAGTTCGCGCGTGAACCGGTGGCACTGCATCCGACAAGCGGAACGGGCTATCCTATGGAAAGGCGGCATCGCTCAGCGCCGTGATGGTGCCGGCGAGCGAGGCGTCGTAGCCGGGATAGGCGTGCACGATGCGGCGAAAGGAATCACTGCGCAACACGGCAATAAGGCTTTCGACGTCCTCACGCTCGGTCGTTTCTCGTTTGGCGAGCAAATAATAATCCTCGGCAAAGAGCGGCACAAACTCCATTTTCAGCTTGCGCGCGGCCGCTTCGATCCCAAGGCCGACATCGGCCACGCCGCCGGCTATTGCCGCGGCGACGGCGAGATCGGTGAATTCCTCGGAATAAAATCCGACAATGTCTTCTTTCTCGATGTTACTGTCCTTGAGCATGGTCTCCAGAGCGAAAAATGTTCCGGAGCCGCGTTGCCGGTTGATGAACCGCGCTTTGGTCCGGGCGACGTCGGCGAAATTGCCGATGTTGAGCGGATTGCCCGGCGCAACGATGAGCCCCAAGGTCCGGCGGACGAAATGGACGAGACGCTGCACACGCGGCTTTAGCCACGGCTCGTACTTGCGATAGACTTCGCGGCCGAGTGCGCCTTCGGGGAGGTGAAAGCTCGCCAGCTCGCAGCGCGACTTGCACAGCGCCACGACGCTGTCGAGACTTCCGGCGAATCGCACGTCGAGTTGCGGCCCCGATCGCGTCCGCAGAAAATCCCGCAGCTCGGCCAGCGCCAGATCGTGGCTGGCGTAGAGGCAGAGCGCCGGATAAGGCTCGTTGAGGACCTCCTTGAGCTGTTGCTCGATTTCAGACGACGCGCTTTCCAGATGCGGCAATAGCCGCGCCGTGATGCGTTCGCGGATCCACAAGAGCCGCTCCCCGAGCGCGGTGAGGCGCGTGCCCCGTCCTTGCTCTTTGGTGACGAGCGGCTGCCCCATTTTGTCCGACCACAGCGCGATCAGGCCCCAAGCCTGCCGGTAGGGGATACCGACCTGCGCGGTCGCCGTGGTGAGCTTGCCCGTCTGCTTGATCGCCTCGAGCAGTCGGAAAAGGTCCGGGTCAATTTGCCGACGGCCCTGGCCTGCCATCCACACCAAATCGAGGTCGAGCGCCGGCCTTTGCTGTAGGGCGGGAAGTCCCCGTTGCAACATATGCGTCATTATTCCTATTTATGGGCGGACCTTTTGGACTTACTATTATTTACATAATAGTACGCACTATATGCGTACTGACGCATATTAAGGGAGACGTCCCCGGGTGTCCACAATGCATCAAGGAAGCCGCCAACAAAGCCGCGTCCTTTGGAACAAGGACATCGCGCTGACCCGCATCCGGGAATGCCTTGATCGCGAAGGTCCGCTGCTGCTGATCCTGCACGCGCTGCAGGAGGAGTTCGGCTACATCGACCAAGCTGCCGAACCGCTGATCGCCGAAACGCTCAACATCACGCGCGCCGAAGTGCATGGCGTTGTGACTTTCTATCACGATTTCCGCCGTGAGCCGGCTGGCCGACATACGCTCAAGCTCTGCCGGGCCGAGGCCTGTCAGGCTGCCGGAGGCGATCCGCTGGCCCGCCATGCCGAGACGCGGCTTGGGGTGTCGATGGGCAATACCGCCGCCGACGGCAGCGTGACGCTGGAACCGGTTTATTGCCTCGGCCTTTGTGCCATCGCGCCGTCTGCGATGTTGGATGGGCGCGTGGTCGGACGGCTCGATCAGGGCCGGCTCGACACCTTGCTGGCGGAGGCGCAGCAATGACGCTGCGGTTGTTCATACCCGCCGATGCCGGCGCGCTGGCGGTCGGGGCCGAAGAAGTCGCATCGGCACTCGGCGCCGCGGCGGCGCGACAGAAAGTCGCGGTCGACGTCGTACGTACCGGCTCACGCGGCCTCTATTGGCTCGAGCCGATGGTCGAGGTGCAAACCTCGGCGGGCCGGGTCGCCTACGGCCCAGTCGCGGCCAGCGATGCCGAGGGCCTCCTCCGCGCCATCCTCGCCGACGGCGCGCATGCGCTGCGGCAGGGCCTGACCGAAGAAATCCCCTGGCTGAAGCGGCAACCGCGGTTGACGTTCGCACGTTGCGGCGTCGTCGACCCGCGCTCGCTGGAAGATTATCGCGCCCACGACGGCTGCAAAGGCCTCGAACGCGCGCTCGCGCTCGGCCCCGCGGCGACCGTCGAGGAAGTCGTGCAGTCGGGCTTGCGCGGCCGCGGCGGCGCCGGATTCCCGACCGGTATCAAATGGCGCACCGTGGCGCAGACGCCGCCCCAGCAAAAATACATCGTCTGCAACGCCGACGAGGGCGACAGCGGCACCTTCGCCGATCGCATGATCATGGAAGGCGATCCCTTCGTCCTGATCGAAGGGATGGCGATCGCCGGCATCGCGGTTGGCGCCACCAAGGGCTATGTCTACATCCGCTCAGAATATCCGCATGCCGCGGCGACCATGGAGGCGGCGATCGCCGCCGCCCGCCGCGGCGGGCTCCTCGGCGACCGCGTTGCGAATTCATCATTTGCCTTCGACATGGAGGTGCGCGTCGGCGCCGGCGCCTATGTCTGCGGCGAGGAAACCTCGCTGCTCGACAGTCTCGAAGGCAAGCGCGGCCTGGTGCGCGCCAAGCCGCCGCTGCCCGCCCACAAGGGCTTGTTCGGCCGGCCGACGGTCATCAACAATGTTCTGTCGTTCGCCTCGGTCCCGATCATCATGGACAAGGGCGGCGCATTCTATCGCGATTTCGGCATGGGCAAGTCGCGCGGCACCATGCCGATCCAGCTCGCCGGCAACATCAAATACGGCGGCCTGTTCGAAGCCGCGTTCGGCATCACGCTGGGCGAATTGGTCGACGACGTCGGCGGCGGCACGCGCAGCGGCCGCCCGGTGCGGGCGGTGCAGGTCGGCGGTCCGCTCGGCGCCTATTTCCCGCGCGCCTTGTTCGATACGCCGTTCGATTACGAGGCCTTCGCCGCCCGCGACGGCCTGATCGGCCATGGCGGCATCGTGGTCTTCGACGACACCGTCGATATGGCGAAACAGGCGCGCTTTGCCATGGAGTTCTGCGCCATCGAGTCCTGCGGCAAGTGCACGCCGTGCCGCGTCGGCTCGACGCGCGGCGTCGAGGTCATCGACCACATCATCCGCGGCGAGAATCGCGCCGCCAATACCGCGCTGCTGGAAGACCTGTGTCATACCCTGAAGTTCGGTTCGCTGTGCGCGCTCGGCGGCTTCACGCCCTATCCGGTGATGAGCGCGCTGACCTACTTCCCCGAGGATTTCGGCGCGCCCCCGCGCCTGCTGGCTGCTGAATAGGAGACGCCCCCAATGTCTCTCGCTGAAACGTCGCTCGTCGAAGAACCGCTCCGCCAACACTCGCTCGTGCAAGAGATCGATTACGGCACGCCGCGCTCGCTGTCGGAGAAGACGATCACGCTGTCGATCGACGGCAAGCAAATCTCGGTGCCGGAAGGCACGTCGATCATGCGCGCGGCCATGGAGGCCGGGATCGAGATTCCGAAGCTTTGCGCCACCGATATGCTCGACGCCTTCGGATCCTGTCGGCTCTGTCTCATCGAGATCGACGGCCGCGCCGGAACGCCGGCGTCGTGCACGACGCCGGTTGCCGAAGGCATCGTGGTGCATACCAAGAGCGAGCGCCTCGACCGCATTCGCAAGGGGGTCATGGAGCTCTACGTCTCCGATCATTCGGTGGATTCACTCGATCGCACCGAGTATCCCGACGTCGATTTGCTCGAAACCGCGGCGGAGGTCGGACTGCAGGAGGTGCGCTACGGGTTTGCCGGCGCCCGCCACCGCAATCCGGGCATCGACGACTCCAATCCGTATTTCGCCTTCGATCCTGCCAAGTGCATCGTGTGCTCGCGCTGCGTGCGCGCCTGCGAGGAGGTGCAGGGCACCTTCGCGCTGACGATCTCGGGCCGCGGCTTCGACTCCATCGTGGCCGCTGGAATGGACGAAAAATTCATCGAATCCGAATGCGTCTCCTGCGGCGCCTGCGTGCAAGCCTGCCCGACCGGCTCGCTGATCGAGAAGACGGTCATCGAGAAGGGCAAGCCCGAATGGTCGGCGATCACCACCTGCGCCTATTGCGGCGTCGGCTGCGCCTTCAAGGCGGAGATGCGCGGCGACGAAGTCGTGCGCATGGTGCCGTACAAGGACGGCAAGGCCAACCGCGGCCATTCCTGCGTCAAGGGGCGCTTCGCCTGGGGTTACGCCAATCACCGCGAACGCATCCTCAAGCCGATGCTGCGCGAGAAGATCACCGAGCCCTGGCGCGAGGTTTCGTGGCCGGAAGCGATCGGCCGCGTCGCCTCGGAGTTCAAACGCATCCAGGCGAAATACGGCCGCGGCTCGGTCGGCGGCATCACCTCGTCGCGCTGCACCGACGAGGAAACCTTTTTGGTGCAAAAGCTGGTGCGCGCGGCGTTCGGCAACAACAATGTCGATACCTGCGCCCGCGTCTGCCATTCGCCGACGGGCTACGGGCTGAAGACCACGTTCGGCACATCGGCCGGCACCCAGGATTTCGATTCCGTCGAGCATGCCGACGTCATCATCGTCATCGGCGCCAACCCGACCGACGCCCATCCGGTGTTCGCCTCACGGATGAAGAAACGTTTGCGGCAGGGCGCCAAGCTCATCGTCATCGATCCGCGACGCATCGACCTGGTGCGCATGCCGCACGTCGAAGCGGCCTATCATCTGCCGCTCCTGCCCGGCACCAATGTCGCCATGCTCACGGCGCTGGCGCATGTGATCGTGACCGAAGGACTCGTCGACAAGAAGTTCGTCCGCGAACGCTGCGAATGGGACGCCTTCCAGGATTGGGCCGCCTTCGTCGCGCAAGAGCACAATAGTCCCGACGCCGTCGCCAAGGTGACGGGCGTCCCGGCGGAAACCATCCGCGCCGCGGCGCGGCTTTACGCGACCGGCGGCAACGGGGCGATCTATTACGGTCTCGGCATTACCGAACACAGCCAGGGTTCCACCGCCGTGATGGCCATCGCCAATCTCGCCATGGCGACCGGCAACATCGGCCGGCCCGGTGTCGGCGTCAATCCGCTGCGCGGGCAGAACAACGTCCAGGGCTCCTGCGATATGGGCTCTTTCCCGCACGAACTGTCCGGCTATCGGCACATCGCCGACGACGCCACGCGCGCCATGTTTGAGGTGCTGTGGCACAAGCCGCTCGATGCCGAACCGGGGCTGCGCATTCCCAACATGCTCGATGCCGCGGTCGACGGCACGTTCAAAGCGCTCTACATCCAAGGCGAGGACATCCTGCAATCCGATCCGGATACGCACCACGTCGCCGCGGGCCTGGCGGCGATGGAATGCGTCGTCGTGCAGGATCTGTTTCTGAACGAGACCGCGAATTATGCCCATGTGTTCCTGCCCGGATCGACGTTCCTGGAAAAGGACGGAACGTTCATCAACGCCGAGCGCCGCATCCAGCTCGTGCGCAAGGTGATGGAGCCGAAGCCCGGCTATGCCGATTGGGAAATTACCTGCGCGATCAGCGAGGCCATGGGCTATCCGATGCACTACAACCACGCGTCGGAGATCATGGATGAGATCGCGCACCTGACGCCGACCTTCGCCGGCGTCTCGTTCCAACGGGTCGCGGAGCTTGGCTCGATCCAGTGGCCGTGCAACGAGAAGGCGCCGGGGGGCACGCCGGTGATGCACATGAACGGCTTCGTGCGCGGCAAGGGCAAGTTCGTCGTCACCGAATATATCGCGACCGACGAGCGGACCGGACCGCGCTTCCCGCTGCTGCTGACAACGGGGCGCATCCTGTCCCAATATAACGTCGGCGCGCAGACCCGCCGCACCGCCAATATCATGTGGCACGAGGAAGATCGGTTGGAAATCCATCCGCACGACGCCGAACAGCGCGGCATCCGTGACGGCGATTGGGTAAAGCTCGCAAGCCGCGCCGGCGAGACATCGCTGCGGGCGCTAATTACCGAGCGCGTGGCGCCGGGCGTCGTCTATACGACGTTCCATCACCCGGACACGCAGGTCAATGTCGTCACCACCGAGTATTCCGACTGGGCGACCAATTGCCCCGAATACAAGGTCACCGCGGTCCAGGTGACGCCGTCGAACGGCCCGACGGAATGGCAGCAGCAATACAACGAGCTCGCCCGCAACAGCCGGCGCGTGGCCGTGACAGCGGAGGCAGCGGAGTAGCGGCATGCGCGAGCCGACGGCCACCGTCGCTTGCTCGATCTGGCGCCGCCACGGCGCCACCGACGGTACGCGCATCATTCCCGAGGAGACTGCCATCGCCTTCACTTATGAGGGCGGCTCCTATGCGGTGATGATGGCGACGCCGCAGAATCTCGAGGATTTTGCGGTCGGCTTCACCGTCACCGAGGGCCTCGCTGCTTCGCCGGCGGACATCCGTCAACTCGATATCGTCGAGCACGCTGCCGGCATCGAACTGCGCATGTGGCTGAGCGAACCGCACGCGGCCGCCTTGAGCGAGCGGCGGCGGCATCTCGCCGGCCCGACCGGCTGCGGCCTCTGCGGCATCGAAAGTCTCGACGAAGCCGTGCGGACGCCGTCGCGCGTGCGCCAAGGGGATACCTTTACGCCGGCCGAGATCATGCGTGCGCTCGAGGCGCTGGCGCCCCGCCAGGAACTCAATCGCCAAACGCGAGCGGTCCATGCCGCCGCCTTCTGGCAGCCCGGCAGCGGCCTCCTCGCCGTTCGCGAAGACGTCGGACGACACAACGCGCTCGACAAGCTGGTCGGCGCGCTGACGCGTGATCACGTGCCCGGTTATTCGGGCATGGTTCTGCTGACCAGCCGCGTCTCCGTGGAAATGGTGCAAAAAACCGCCGCCGTCGGCGCGCCGCTGTTGGTCGCCGTGTCGGCGCCGACCGCGCTCGCTCTGCGGACGGCCGAGACGGCCGGTATCACGCTTGTTGCAGTCGCGCGCGGCGACGGCTTTGAAGTTTTCACGCACCCGCAGCGCATTAAGGAAATCAGCAAAGAAACGATGACCCATGTCGCTTGACAAGCTAGTCTACATGGCCAATCAGATCGGCAAGTTCTTTGATAGCCAAGGACCGGAGCAAGCCGCGGCGGGGACGGCCGATCACATCAAAAAATTCTGGGATCCGCGGATGCGCGCCCAAATCTTCGCGCATCTCGAAGCGGGCGGTAAGGGGTTGGACCCAAGTGTCCGCACGGCGATCGAGAGATTGAAGGAAGCAGAATCAAAAAAACTGCAATAACAAAAACCCCGAAACGGGGGCGCGAAAGGGGAGAGACACGATGACGACAATAGGACGGGCTGACGGTCTGGTTGGTTCGGGACCTGGGCTTTTTGAGCGCAACCGAATCATAGCCAAGGCCGGCTTCAATCGCTGGCTCGTTCCGGCCGCCGCACTCTGCATCCACCTTTGCATCGGCATGGCATACGGGTTCAGCGTGTTCTGGCTGCCGCTGTCGCGCGCGCTCGGAATCACGGCGGCCAAAACTTGCCCCGACATGACGCTTGTCCAGGAATTGTTCACAACAACCTGCGATTGGCGCATCGCCAGCATGGGCTGGATGTTCACGCTCTTCTTCGTTCTGCTCGGCGTATCCGCGGCAATCTGGGGCGGCTGGCTCGAGCGTGTCGGACCGCGCAAGGCCGGCGCCGTTGCGGCTTGTTGCTGGGCTGGCGGGCTCATGCTCGGCGGGATCGGCGTCTACATCCATCAATTGTGGCTGATGTGGCTCGGTGCCGGCGTCATCGGCGGCGTCGGCCTTGGCCTCGGCTACATCTCGCCGGTCTCGACCCTGATCAAATGGTTCCCCGATCATCGCGGCATGGCGACCGGATTTGCCATCGCCGGCTTCGGCGGCGGCGCCATGATCGGCGCGCCGCTGGCGAATATACTGATCAATTACTACAAGACACCCACCTCGGTCGGCGTCTGGGAGACTTTCGTCACCATGGGCGCGATCTATTTCGTTTTCATGATGATCGGCGCCTTCGGCTACCGGTTGCCACCGGCCGGTTGGCGTCCGGACGATTGGACGCCGCCGGATACTTCAAAGGCGATGATCACCCAGCATCACGTGCATTTAAAGGATGCGCACAAGACCAAGCAGTTCTGGCTGATCTGGGCGGTGCTCTGCCTGAACGTGTCGGCAGGCATCGGCGTCATCGGCATGGCGTCGCCGATGCTACAGGAAATCTTCGGCGGTACGCTGATTGGACATCCGGAGCTAGGCTTTACCCAGCTCGCGCCCGACCAGCGCACCATCATCGCCGGAATTGCCGCGGGCTTTGCCGGCCTGCTATCGCTGTTCAACATCGGCGGCCGGGTGTTCTGGTCCTCACTATCCGACTATATCGGCCGCAAGAACACTTATTACACTTTCTTCCTGCTCGGCATCGCGATGTACGCGCTGGCGCCCTGGGCCGCTCACTCCGGCAACAAGGCGCTGTTCGTGGCTTTCTTCTGCGTTATCCTGTCGATGTATGGCGGCGGCTTCGCTACCGTACCGGCCTATCTCGCCGATATCTTCGGCACGCAGTTCGTGGGCGCCATTCACGGCCGCTTGCTCACCGCGTGGTCGACGGCGGGCATCGTCGGTCCGGTGGTGGTGAACTACATCCGCGAGTTCGAAATCGCCGCGGGCGTGCCGCGCGACCACGTCTATGATGTGACCATGTACGTGCTGGCGGGCATGCTGGTGGTGGGCTTCGTCTGCAACTACCTGGTCAAGCCGCTCGCCGATCACTGGTTCATGAAGCCGGAGGAAGTGGCCGCACTGCAGGCCGCAAGCACCAAGAGCGACGCGGCAATCCAGCACGGATCGTTCGGGATCGGCAAGGGCGGCGTCGACGCCAAGGCGCTCCTGTTCTGGGCCGTCGTCGGCATCCCGCTGGCCTGGGGCGTGTGGAAGACACTGGAAAGCGCGATCAAGATCTTCTAAAGGCCGCGCGGCGCAATAGGAGAGACGGCGCGGCCGCAAGCCGCGCCGTTTTTATTACGCACCAATGACGCCGTCCCCAGGTGTAAGCGAACCGAGCTAAATTAACTCGCACGCAAGGGGACGTAGCCGCAGAAACGAATATGCCCCTTGACGATCGGGCAGCTTATCGGCGTGATTTCACCGGGCGCCTTCCGGGGGAATCGACCATGGCCGGCACACACCTCTCCATCCGTATCGATCTGGCATCCGGCGACCGCATCGGCCCGGGTAAAATCGCGCTCCTGGAAGCGATCCGCTCGACCGGGTCGATCTCGGCGGCGGCGCGCTTGCTCGGCATGTCCTACCGCCGCGCCTGGCTCCTGGTCGAAGCGATCAATCACACGCTGCGTGAACCCGCGGTGACGGCCGAAACCGGCGGCTCGGGCGGCGGCGGCGCGGTGGTCACTCCCGTCGGCGAACGCGTTGTCGACCTTTACCGGGCCATCGAAACGCACGCGCGGGCTGCCACCGGCGGAGACTTCCGGGCTATCGGCAAGCTCATTCGCCACGACAAACATCCGGGCTGAGGCAACCTTTCCGGCTGCCATTAACAGTCTGCCGCCCCGCTATTCGTTCTGGCGCCTGCGCGCGCAATCAGTGATATTGAGTGAGAGGAACCGGCGAAGGAGAGGACTATGACCGGCGCTGTCGCGGTGACCGATGATGGCGCCGTGCGCATCATCCGGATGAACCGCCCGGAGAAGAAAAACGCGCTGACGCTGGCGATGTATGCCGAAATGACCCGCGCGTTGCGCGAGTCCGATCAAAGCGACACCATCCGTTGCGTCATGTTCGCCGGCGCGCCCGGGGCGTTCTGCGCCGGCAACGACATCGGCGATTTTCTCAAAGCCGCCGAAGGCGGCCGCAATCCCCAGGCATTCGACTTTCTCAAGGCGCTGGCGCTTGGCCAAAAACCGATGGTCGCCGCTGTGGCCGGCGTTGCCATCGGCATCGGCACCACCATGCTGCTGCACTGCGATCACGTCATCGCCGGCGCCGATGCGATATTCTCGACGCCGTTCTTGAAGCTTGCGCTCATTCCGGAAGCGGCCTCCACCCTGCTGGCGCCGATGCGCATGGGTTATGCGCGCGCCTTCTCGATGCTGATGATGGGCCGTCCGCTTTCCGCCGACGACGCCAAAGCTGCGGGTCTAGTCAATACCGTCGTCGATAGCGCCGAGGTCGATGCCGTCGCGCTGCAAGCAGCGCAAGAGATCGCCGCGCTGCCGCCGGGAGCGCTGGCGGTTGCGCGCCGGCTGATGCGCGGCCAGCGTGACGCCGTCATCAAACAGATCGAAGCTGAATCGATGCATTTCGGGGATCTGCTGAAATCCGACGAGGCGCGCGCCGCCTTCCAGGCGTTTCTCGCCCGCAAGAAGTGAGGCCGACGATGTCGTTAGCTGGCAAGACCCTGTTCATCACCGGCGCCTCGCGCGGCATCGGGCTGGCGATCGGACTGCGCGCCGCCCGCGACGGCGCCAATGTCGCGATCGCCGCCAAAACCGCGGAACCGCACCCGAAGCTGTCCGGCACCATCTACACCGCGGCGGAAGACATCGAACGCACCGGCGGCAAGGCGCTGCCGCTGGTGGTCGACGTCCGCGACGAAGCGATGGTGAAGGACGCGCTCGCCGAGACGGCGGCGCGGTTCGGCGGCATCGACATCGTGGTCAACAATGCCAGCGCGATCTCGCTGACGCCGGTCGCCACCACCGACATGAAGCGCTTCGATCTCATGCATCAGATCAACACCCGCGGCACGTTCGTCGTCTCCAAATGGGCCATTCCGCATCTGGAAAAGGCGGCAAACCCGCATATTCTCATGATCTCGCCGCCGCTCGACATCAAGGAGAAATGGTTCGCGCCGCACACCGCCTATACCATCGCCAAGTTCGGCATGAGCCTGGTCGCGCTCGGCCTGGCCGGCGAATTGCGCGGCAAAGGCATTGCCGTCAATACGCTGTGGCCGCGCACGGTCATTGCCACGGCGGCAGTGCAAAACCTGCTGGGTGGCGATGCCTTGATGCGTCGATCGCGCAAGCCGGAGATCATGGCCGACGCGGCCTATGCCATATTCATCCGGCCCTCGCGGCAGCTCACCGGCCGCTTTCTCATCGACGACACGTTCTTGGCCGAAACCGGCGTCAAGGATTTCGATCGGTATCGCGCCGATCCGACGCAAAAACTCGCCTCGGACTTCTTTGTGCCGGACGACATCGCGCCGCCCGAGGGAGTGGACCTCGACGCCTGGCCGCGCTGACCGCACCTTGGCCGAATATGCTTCCGCTCACCCCAGCCAGCGCTTGCGCCGCTTGTAGTGCTTGCCTTCGCGGAACGATTTACGTTTGCCTTCGGCGACGCCGAGGTAGAATTCCTTGACGTCCTCGTTCTGCGCCAGCGCGGTCGCCGTGCCGTCGAGCACCACGCGTCCGTTCTCGAGGATGTAGCCGTAGCCGGAATATTTGAGCGCCAGGTTGGCGTTCTGCTCCGCCAGCAGGAACGAGACGCCTTCGTTGTCGTTGAGGCTCTTCATGATCGTGAAAATTTCCTCGACGATCTGCGGCGCCAAGCCCATCGACGGCTCGTCGAGCAAGATCATCTTCGGGCGCGACATCAGCGCGCGGCCGATGGCGCACATCTGCTGCTCGCCCCCGGATGTGTATCCGGCCAGCGCCTGCCGGCGCTCGCGCAGCCGCGGAAAATAGGTGTAGACCTTCTCCAGATCGGCGCGGATCGCGGCCGCCCCGTCGCGCCGAGTAAACGCGCCGGTGAGCAGATTTTCCTCGACGCTGAGATGGCCGAAGCAGTAGCGGCCCTGCATCACCTGGATGCAGCCGCGGCGCACCACTTCGTTCGGCGCGAGCCCCTGAACCTCGGTGCCGTCGAACACGATCGCACCCTTGGTCACTTCGCCGCGCTCGGAATGCAGCAGATTGGAGATCGCCTTCAGCGTGGTGGTCTTGCCGGCGCCGTTTGCTCCGAGCAGCGCCACGATGCCGCCGTTCGGCACCGAGAGCGATACGCCCTTGAGCACGAGAATGACGCGGTCGTAGACCACTTCGACATTATTGAGCGAGAGAATCGGCGCGGTATTTGTTGCCGCTACCGGCGCGGCCATCGTCGAAGTGGCGGCAGTCATCGTCGCTTTCTCCCTGTGTTCCAGGAGAGATCGATTGTTGCTCGGGAGGCAGGCAGGACGAGGGTCCGCGGTTCGGCGAGACCCTCATCCCTTTGTCTTCGGCCGCCCACGGTCCCTTTGCCGCGGGCGGCTTGAGAATCAGCCTACGAAGACTTGTCGCAAGGCTCGGTCCGCTTCGGCCAGCCGGCGTTGGCCTTGACGTAATCCTCGGCGGTGCTGTTGATCAGCGGCAGAACCTTGTCCTTGATCGGCTGGATCGAGGGGACCACCGTGTCCCATTTCGCTCCGTCCCACTGGACCAATGAGATGCCGCTGTGACCATTGTGGTCCACGCAGCTCAGATGGATCGGTGAGGCAAAGCCCGGCAGACCCATTTCCTTCCAGCGCGCATCGGTGATGTTAAGCGCCTCAAAGCCGCGGCGCACGTCTTCGCCGGTGACCTGCTTCTTGCCGGTCAGCTTCTGAGCCGTGCGGATCGCCTCGGCAATGATAGCCGAATTGAGAACGGCGCGGTTGTAGAGGTTCTCGCCGACCTTGTCTCTCGAGGCGACCTGGCTCTTGCCCTTATCGACCACGTATTTGAGGATGTCCTGGATCGCCGGGAAGTTGGTGCCGACGCCGTTGATGTCGAGCGAACTATATCCCTTGGCTTCCGCGCCGGCCGGACGCGCATCGTCGTCGCCGCCGGACCACCACACGCCGACCAACCGATTCATCGGATAGCCGATCTTGGTCGCTTCCTTGATTGCCGTCGGGTTCATGGCGCCCCAGCCCTGGATATAAATCCAATCAGGCCGGTCGCGACGCACGTCGAGCCAGAGCGAGGTCTGATTCTGCATCTGCGATGCCGGCACGGGATAGAGCTTCAGCTCGAAACCGTAGTCCTGGGCGAGCGCCTGAAGGAGCGGGATCGGCTCCTTGCCGTAGGGCGCGTCGAGATGGACCAGACCGATCTTCTTGCCCTTGAGCTTGTCAAAGCCGCCTTCGACATCGGCGGCGTGACGGACGAAAGCTGACGCGCCGTCCCAATAGGTCGCCGGCGGGTTGAAGATCCAAGGGAACAGGTCGCCGTCAGCCGAAGCCGAGAGGCCGTAGGCCATCGAAAAAACCGGCAGCTTGTCGACCGCCGCTTTTGGGATCACTTGCAGCGTTATGCCCGTCGAAAAGGGGGTGATGACAACGGGGTTTTTGCCCTTCACCGTGTCGTAACACTCGACGCCTTTTTTGGTGTCGTAGCCGGTCTCGCACTCCTCGACGATGAGCTTGACGCCACCGATGCCGCCGTCGCGCTCGTTAAGCATGTTGAGATAATCGGTCAGCCCGTTGGCGATGGGTATCCCAGAACCGGCGAAGGGGCCGGTCCGATAAGTAAAGAATGGAACGTAAAGTCCGTCCTCTGCCTGCGCCGTCGCGACCGCGGCTGGAACCGCGGTCACTACCGCCAGGCCGAGAGCAAGATGCTTCAGACGCATGGCCGTTTCTCCCTTGTTGGCGCCGGTTTAACCGGCGGATCCGTGCAGCCCTCGGCCCTCATCAGCGGGACAGAGGGACTCCCGGCCGGCCGGTCCACCGGAACGCGGGAATTGGGGCGGAGTGTGCACCATCAGTAAGGAAAGGGCCACACCCTCAATTTCTGTTTTCCGATCTGCCAGAGGCGTGCCAGCCCGTTCGGCTCCATCACCAGAAACAGGATGATCAATACTCCGACAATGACGAACGTTAGCTGCTCGGCGGCGGCCGGGTGGATCGGCAAGCCGAAGGCCGCGGGGATCGCCCGCAGCGCGATCGGCAAAATGTAGATCAGAGCGGCGCCGAAGAACGACCCGATCAGAGTTCCCAGTCCGCCGATGATCACCATGAACAGCACGAGAAAGCTCTGGTCGATAGCGAACACGTCGGCCTCGGCGCCGCCGTACCACAGGAACACCATCATCGCGCCGGCGACCCCGCAATAAAACGACGACACCGCAAAGGCGAGCAGCTTGGCGCGCAACAGCCTGATGCCGATCAGCTCGGCGGCAAGGTCCATGTCGCGCACCGACATCCACATGCGGCCGATGCGACCATGGACGAGGTTCGAAGCCACCCAGGTCATTGCCACGACGATGCTCAGCACGACCAGATAACGCGTCAGCGAGGTGGCCGTCGGGCCGGTGATCGGAATGCCCATGAAGGTCCGCAACGGAACCTCGATCGCTCCCGAGACGCTGTTGTTGTAGAGCCAGGGAATGCGGATGAAGCACCATTCCAGGAAGAATTGCGCAGCCAGCGTCGCCACCGCGAGATAAAAACCTTTGATGCGCAGCGACGGCAGCCCAAACAGCACCCCGACGGCGGCGGAGAAGAAACCCGACGCGATAATCCAGATGATGATATCGACGTTAGGAAAGAAGGTCGTGAGCTTCAGGCAGGCATAGGCGCCGACCCCCATGAACCCGCCGGTGCCGAGCGAAAGTAGCCCGGTATAGCCGGTAAGCAGGTTGAGCCCGATGGCGGCAAGCGAGAAGATGAGAAACGGGATCAGCACCGCGTTGAGGGTGAAGTCACTGCCGGCAAGCGGAAAGACCACGAAGGCGACCAGCAAAATGACCAGCATCCCGATCCGGTCCTGCAGGATCGGGAACACCGCCATGTCGGCGGCGTAGTTGGTCTTGTACTGGCCGGCCTCGCGATACAGCATCGTCAAATCCGCTCGATGAGCCTTTCGCCAAACAGGCCCTGCGGCCGGAACACCAAAAATCCCAGCGCGATCACATAGGCGAACCAGCTCTCGATGCCGCCGCCGAGCAGCGGCCCCCAATAGAATTCGGCGAGTTTCTCGCCGATGCCGATGATCAGGCCGCCGACGATGGCGCCCGGGATCGAAGTGAGCCCGCCGAGGATCAGCACCGGCAGTGCCTTGAGCGCGATGATCTGCAGCGAAAATGAAACCTCCGAGCGGGCCCCCCACATGATGCCGGTGGCCAGCGCAACGATACCGGCGGCAAACCACACGATGACCCAAATCTGCTCCAGCGAGATGCCGACCGACAACGCCGCCTGGTGACTGTCGGCGACCGCGCGCAGCGCCCGCCCGATACGGGTGCGTTGAAAGAACACCGCCAGCACCGCCACCATCACCGAGGCGATGATCACCGCCGCGATATCGATCTTCTGCAGCGACACGAAGCCGCCGAGCCCTTTGAATTCGATGGCGCCGCTCGGCAGATAGAGCTGTTGCGCGATCATCACCTTGGGATTGCCGCCGAACACCAGCTGGCCGAAGCCGATGAGGAAATAGGTGATGCCGAAGGTCGCCATGAACAGAATGATGTCCGATTGGTTGACCAGCGGCCGCAGCACCAGCCGTTCGACCCCGAACGCCAGCATGAACATAACCACGACGGTGAGGCCGAGCGCAACAAAGGCCGGCACGCCTTGCTCGTGCAGGCCGACCAGCGTCAGGGCCGCGAACACGACCATGATTCCTTGCGCGAAATTGAATACGCCCGACGCCTTGAAGATCAGGACGAAGCCGAGCGCGATCAGGGCATAGAGCACGCCGCCGACCAGGCCGTCCCATAGTGTCTGCACCAGAAGATCCGGCGCCATGCCCATCTGCACAAACGGATCGATGAAGACATTGTGGAGGATATCCATGCGCGACCTACCCGATTGCCTGAGCAGGCACGATGACGCCGCGACGAGGCGCGCCCGGGACCGGATTCACCGTCATACGCTGACCCCGTGCGGCTCGCCCAGATAGGCGCGGATGACGTTCTTGTCGCTCTTCACGTCGTCGGGCGCGGCGTCGGCGATCTTGCGGCCGTAATCGAGCACGACGACCCGGTCGGATAGGTCCATGACCACGCCCATGTCGTGCTCGATGAGCGCGATCGTCGTGCCGTATTGCTGGTTCACGTCGAGAATGAATCGCGACATGTCCTCCTTCTCTTCGAGGTTCATGCCGGCCATCGGTTCGTCGAGCAGCAGCAGGTCGGGCTCCATGGCCAGCGCGCGACCGAGCTCCACCCGCTTTTGCAGGCCGTAGGGCAGACGTCCGACCGGGACTTTGCGGATGGCCGCGATCTCGAGAAAGTCGATGATTTCCTCGACCCGCCGCCGATGCTCGACTTCTTCGCGAAGCGCCGGGCCGTAGCGGATGAGCTGCCAGAAGAAGCCGCGCCGCATCTTGAGCGCGCGGCCGGCGAGAATGTTGTCGAGGGTGGTCATGCCCCTGAACAGCGCCAGATTTTGGAACGTGCGCGCGATGCCGCCTTCAGCAGCGGCATAAGGCCGCATCGAAGTACGCTCCTTGCCCTTGAACGTGATGCGGCCGGATTGCGGTTGGTAGAAACCGTTGACGACGTTGAGCATCGAGGTCTTGCCGGCACCGTTGGGCCCGATGATGGCGCGGATCTCGCCCTTGCGGATGTCGAACGAGACGCCGGTCAATGCGCGAACCCCGCCGAATGCCAGCGAAACGTCGTCCACTGCGAGCAGAACCTCGCCGAGCGCCGCCTCGCGCGAGGACGGCGCCCTCATGCCGCGCGCTCCAACTTCGCAGCGCGCGCCGGATAAGCTTGCATGTCGCGGATCGCCAAGCGCGCCGCGATCACGCCTTTATGCCCGTCCTCGAAGGTGACTTCGGTCGAGATTTCCGCAGTCGCTGCGCCGTTGTAGAACGCCTCGACCAGCGGCCCGTAGCGGTCGATGATATGGCCGCGGCGAAGCTTCTGCGTGCGCGTGAGTTCGCCGTCGTCCGGATCGAGTTCCTTGTGCAGGATGAGGAAGCGCCGGATTTGCGCGCCGGCCATCACTTCTTCTTCCGCAAGCGACCGGTTCACTTCATCGATATGCCGCGCGATCATGTCGTAGACCTGCGGATTGGCGGCGAGCTCCTGATATGAGCCGTAGACGACGTTGTTCCGCTCGGCCCAGCTGCCGACCGAAGTCAGATCGATATTGATCATGGCGCAGACGAAATCGCGGCTGGCGCCGACCGCCACGGCCTCGCGGATGTTGGGATAGAACTTGAGCTTGTTCTCGATGTATTTGGGCGCGAACACGGTGCCATCGCTCAGCCGCCCGACGTCCTTGGCGCGGTCGATGATCTTCAATTGGCCGCTCTTCGGGTCGAAGAAACCGGCGTCGCCAGTGTGCACCCAGCCGTCGGGCGTGAGCACCTCGGCGGTCTTGCCCGGATCTTTGTAATAACCGGCGAACACGCCGGGCGAGCGGTAGAGGACTTCGCCGCTGTCGGAGATCTTGACCTCGACATCGGGTGAGGCCTTGCCCACCGTGTCGGAGTAGATCTCGCCGTCCGGCTGCGCGGTGACGTAGACCGAAGCCTCGGTCTGGCCGTAGAGCTGTTTCAAATTGAGGCCGATGCCGCGCCAGAACCGAAAGATTTCGGGGCCGATCGCCTCGCCGGCAGTATAGGCCACACGGACTCGCGACAGCCCGAACTGGTTCATCAGCGGGCCGTACACCAGCAGGTTTCCGATGCCATAGAGCAAGCGCGCGCGCAGCGGCACCTTCTCGCCGTCAAGAATCTTCTGCCCCCAGCGCCCTGCCACCGCGATGAAGAAATCGAACACCTTGCGCTTGAGCGCGCCGGCATCGGCCATCCGTACCGTGGTCAGCGTCAGGATATTCTCGTAGACCCGGGGCGGCGCAAACGCGTAAGTCGTGCCGATCTCGCGCCGATCCTGGACCACCGTATCGGGCGCCTCCGGACAATTGACGCAGTAGCCCGCCACATAGGACTGCACGTAAGAAAAAATGTAATCGCCGACCCACGCGAGCGGCAGATAGGCAATCACCTCCTCGTTCTGATCGAGATGATCGAAGGCATTGGCATTGCGCGCGGAGACGATCGTATTCTCGTAGGTCAGCATCACGCCTTTGGCGCGGCCCGTCGTCCCCGAGGTGTAGAGGATGACGCTGAGATCGCTGCCCTTGGCCGCCGCGACGCCGGCTTGCCAAAGCTGCAGACATTCGGGATCGCTCGCAAGCTTTTTGCGGCCGAGTCCTTGCACGTCCTCGAAGGCGATCAAGCGGCTGTGGTCGTAGTCCTTCAATCCGCGCGGCTCGTCATAAATGACTTGGCCGAGATGCGGCAGCCGATCCGACACCGCGATGATCTTGTCGACCTGTTCCTGGTCCTGGACGACGGCCAGCATCACCTCGGCATGCGCCAACACGAAGGCCATCTCGTCGGCGACGGCATCGGCATAAACCGGCACCGGCACGGCGCCGAGCGCCTGGCCCGCGCACATCGCCCAATAAAGCCGCGGGCGGTTGCTGCCGATGATGGTAAATTTGTCGCCGCGCTTGAGGCCGCGCTCGGCGAGCCCGATCGAGAAGGCGCGAACCTCCTCGAGCATCTGCGCCCATGTCCACGCCTGCCAGATGCCGAGATCCTTGTGGCGCATGGCGGATCGGCCGCCGATCGCGCCGGCGTTGTGGATCAGAAGCTTGGGCAGCGTATCTAAGCCGAGATCGACCGATTGCACGGCGTTCCTCCGCCCCTATTGGTTTCGCGCTTCGATGAGAAGCGCACCGCTCGTAACGGATGTCCGCACCGCTTGAGCGACTCAAGGGCGCCGTCAGTGCGCCGTGGGCCAACGCCACAACTTACCGTACGCGGAAACCGCAGATCCCCCAATCCATGGTCTCCGGCGTTGGTTACTTGGCCCAATAAGCCCTGATTCTCGCATTGCTGGAGGAAAACGACAATGCTATTTCACACCTAAGCCTAGGCATTTTGACGCGAAATTCACCCCGGGGGTGCCGAAGCCTCCGACCTAACTGGCCGCCAGGCTGGGCAATGTCCCCTATGCTCGATTCATCCTCAGCCGGTTCGCCGCAATTTTCTCTCGCTGAAGACCAGATCGCGGTCCGCGACATGGCCCGCGCCTTTGCCGCGGAAGTCTTCGCCCCGCAGGCGCTGGCCTGGGACGAGGCCAAGCACTTCCCCGTTGCCGAAATGCGCAAGGCCGCCGCGCTCGGCATGGGCGGTATCTATATTTCCGCGGATGTCGGGGGCTCGGCCCTGTCCCGGCTCGATGCGGCCTTGATTTTCGAGGCGCTGGCCACCGGCTGTCCGACGGTGGCGGCCTATATGTCGATCCACAACATGGCCGCTTGGATGATCGATGCCTATGGTTCCGATGAGCTGCGCAAGACATGGCTGCCCAAGCTGTGCACGATGGAGCTTCTGGCGAGCTATTGCCTGACCGAGCCGGGTGCGGGCTCCGATGCGGCGGCGCTGGCGACGCGCGCCGTGCGCGACGGCGACACCTACGTCATCAACGGCCAAAAGCAGTTCATCTCCGGAGCCGGCGCCGGCGACCTCTATGTGGTGATGGCGCGAACCGGCGGTGCCGGTCCGTCCGGAATATCGACGCTGGTCGTTCCGGGCGACACCCCAGGCATTTCGCTCGGCGTCAACGAGCGCAAGATGGGCTGGAACGCACAGCCGACGCGCGCCGTCATCTTCCAAGACGCGCGCGTACCGGCCGGCAACCGGCTGGGCGAGGAAGGAATCGGTTTTAAGATCGCCATGGCCGGCCTTGACGGCGGCCGGCTCAACATTGCGGCCTGTTCGCTCGGCGGCGCCCAGGTCGCCCTGGAAAAGGCGCTGGCCTACATGAAAGAGCGCCGCGCGTTTGGCAAACGCCTGGAAGAGTTCCAGGCCCTGCAATTCCGCCTCGCCGATATGGCGATCGGGCTGGAGGCGTCGCGCGCGCTGTTGTGGCGGGCGGCCGCGGCGCTCGACCGCAAGGATGCGGACGCGACGCAGCTCTGCGCCATGGCCAAACGCTTTGTCACCGATACTTGCTTCGAGGTCGCCAATCAGGCGCTGCAGCTGCACGGCGGCTACGGCTACCTGTCGGAATTCGGCATCGAAAAGATCGTGCGTGATTTGCGCGTGCATCAGATCCTCGAAGGAACCAACGAGATCATGCGCCTGATCGTGGCAAGAAGCCTCGTCGGACGATGAGCGGAGCGGTGCTTCAGGACGGCGAACTGATCGTCCGGCAGGAGCGGGCGCTGCGCCGGATCACGCTCAATCGGCCGAAGGCGCTGAATGCGCTGACGCTGGACATGGCCGTGGCGATGACCGCGTTGCTGCGCTCCTGGGCGACGGACCCGAGCGTCGGCGCGGTCTTGATCGACGGCGCCGGCGAGCGCGGCCTGTGTGCGGGCGGCGACATCCGTGCGCTCTATGATGCGGCCAAGTCCGGCGACTCCCTTCCCGCCCAATTCTGGTCGACCGAATATCATCTGGACGTGTTGATTGCGCGCTATCCGAAGCCGGTCATCGCCGTGATGGATGGCGTGGTGATGGGCGGCGGCGTCGGGCTCTCGGCGCACGCAGCACACCGCATCGTGACCGAACGTTCGGCCGTGGCGATGCCGGAGGTCGGGATCGGATTTTTTCCCGATGTCGGCGTCGCGTTCTTGCTGGCGCGATCGCCCGGATATACCGGCACGCATCAGGCGCTGACCGGCGACCGCATGAACGCGGCCGACGCCATCGATTGCGGGTTTGCCGATGTGCATATCGCCGCCGCCCGGCTTGGCGAACTGCCGGCGACACTGGCCGAGTGCCGCGCGGCCGATGATGTGCGGGCCCGCCTCGGCGAAATAGCGACCCCGCCCGCACCCGGCCGGTTGCCCGCCGCGCGGCCATGGATCGATCGCTGCTACGCCGCAAACGATGTCGAAGGCATCGTCGAGCGGTTGCGCGCCGACGGCGGCGATGGCGCGCGCGCGGCGCTGGCGAATATCCTGACGAAGTCCCCGACCTCGCTCAAAGTCACATTGCGAAACATTCGTTCGGCTGTATCATTCAGTAGAGTTGAGCAGAGCTTCCAGCAGGATTACCGCATCGCGCTCGCCTGCATCGCCGGACACGATTTCATCGAAGGCATCCGCGCCACGATCGTCGACAAGGACCGCAATCCCGCCTGGCGACCGGGCCGGCTCGAAGACGTGACGAAAGAAATTGTCGATCGGCACTTCCGGCCGGTCGGCAAGTTGGAACTGACCTTCGACGATTGAGAGAGGGTTACCGCCATGCCGACCATCGGATTCATCGGTCTCGGAAACATGGGCGCGCCCATGGCCGCCAATCTCGTCAAGTCCGGCGAGCGGGTCTTGGGCTTCGATATGGTCGCGGCGGCGCGCCAGGCGTCGGTCCGAGACGGCGTGCAGATCGTCGCCGACGCCAAGCAGTCCGCTGCGCAAGCAGACGTGGTGGTGACCATGCTGCCGGCCGGCGAGCACGTCGTCTCGGTCTGGCGAGATGTGCTGCCGGCGGCGAACAAAGGCGCGCTGTTCATCGATTGCTCGACGATCGATGTCGCCAGCGCGCGGGCGGCGCACGCGCTGGCGGCCGAGCACGGCATCGCTTCGCTCGACGCCCCGGTCTCCGGCGGTGTCGGTGGCGCCAAGGCGGCGACGCTCACCTTCATGGTCGGCGGCGCGGCGGAAGCTTTCGCGCGGGGCAAGCCGGTGCTCGAGCGCATGGGCAAGCGCATCGTCCATTGCGGCGAGGCGGGCAACGGTCAGGTCGCCAAGATCTGCAACAACATGATCCTCGGCATCTCGATGATCGGAGTGAGCGAAGCTTTCGTGCTGGGCGAAAAGCTCGGCCTCTCGCATCAGGCTTTATTTGACGTCGCTTCAGCCTCTTCGGGGCAGTGCTGGTCGCTGACCAGCTATTGCCCGGTGCCGGGGCCGGTGCCGGCGAGTCCGGCCAACAACGGCTACAAACCGGGATTTGCCGCCGCCTTGATGTTGAAGGATCTCAAACTGGCCCGGGAGGCGGCGCAGTCGGTCAAGGCCAAGACAGCGCTCGGGGCGCACGCCGCCGAGATCTACGATCTGTTCGCGCAGCAAGGTCAGGGAACGTCGGACTTCTCCGGGATCATCAACTTCGTTCGCGGGCAATCAGGAAAGAGCTGACGGCTCACCTTCAGGCGCTCGCAGCAACCTCCACCGACGCGCCGCGGCTGAGCCAGCCGGGGTCGGTCGTCGGCAGCGGGATGGCGTCGATCAACATGCGCGTGTAGGCGGCGGCCGGCGCGGCGAAGATGCGTTCGCACGGCCCCTCCTCGACCACCCGGCCTTCGCGCATGACCACGACCCGCTGGCAGATCGAGCGTACGACCGAAAGATCATGACTGATGAAGGCGAGCGCCAGATGCATTTCGCCGGTCAGCTCCTTGAGCAGGCGCAGCACCTGCGCCTGCGTGGACACGTCGAGTCCCGACACGATCTCGTCGGCGAGAACGAAATCGGGCCGCAGCACGACCGCGCGCGCGATGCCGACCCGTTGCCGCTGTCCGCCGGATAGCTCGTACGAATAAAAGTCGACGGTGCCGCGGGACAATCCGACGCGATCGAGAATACCGTGCACCAGCGCCAGCGCCGCGGCGTGGCTCTTGGCCAAGCCGTGCAGCAGGATCGGCTCGATCAGGATGCGTCCGATCGTGTGCCGCGGATTGAGCGAGGACATCGGGTCTTGAAAGATCATCTGCATGCGTCGGCGCAGCGGCCGCCTGGCGCGTTCGTCGAGCGCGGTGATATCGCTGCCATCGAATACCACGGAGCCAGCCGCCGGTTTGATCAGACCGAGCAGCGCGCGTCCGAGTGTGGTCTTGCCGGAGCCGGACTCGCCGACAATGCCGACCGTCTCGCCTTTGCCGACGCGAATATCGACGCCATGCAAGACAACCGGCGAATCGCCGCGGCGCGTGAACAAACTTCCAGGCCGTCCGTAGGCCACGACCAGCCCGCGGGCGAGGAGAAGATCGTCTGCCATCAGCGCGACCCCGCAACGCCGGCGTCGAAGGCGGCGATCTCGGCTCGCAGCGCCGCAATGACCTCGGGCGGCGTCGGCTCAAGCCCGGTATCCGGACGATCGTAGCGCGGATTGGCCGCGAGCAGCGCCTTGGTATAGGGGTGGCGCGGGCCTGCGAGCACGTCGGCCGTGCTGCCCTGCTCCATCACCTTGCCCATATACAACACGGTCAGCCGGTCGCAGATTTTCGCCACCACGCCGAGATCGTGGGACACAAACAGCACGCTGGTGCCGTGACGCTCCTGCAGCGAACGGATCAGCCGCAGAATTTGCTTTTGCACGGTGACGTCGAGCGCGGTGGTCGGCTCGTCGGCGATGACAAGCTTGGGTTCGAGTGCGAACGCCGCGGCGATCAGCACGCGTTGGCGCATGCCGCCGGAAAGCTGGTGCGGATAGCTGTCGAGCACGCGTTCCGGATCGCGAATCTGCACCTCTTCAAGCAAGGCGTGCGCGCGAAGCCGGGCTTGGTTCGCCGACAGGCCGCGCTTGAGCCGCAGCCCG
>Ga0208188_1000524_pt1 | contig 23526 bp, 17 predicted proteins | sample June2015DPH_8_50_FD_184698 | JGI IMG/M metagenome (GOLD analysis project Ga0208188, IMG submission 184698) | Peatland microbial communities from SPRUCE experiment site at the Marcell Experimental Forest, Minnesota, USA - June2015DPH_8_40... | ecosystem: Environmental > Terrestrial > Soil >...
ACGTCTCTCGACACAGCGATGTTCAGCGCCTTGAGCCTCACGCACACCGTGGACTTGCTCACCCCAAGGTGTCTGGCCATGTCTCTCAAGGATAAACCTTTTCTAACGAGTTGTTTCAGTTCAATGTCAGTGAATTTCAATCTCCCCATCCCTGAAACCCCTTTCGCAGTGAAATCCGCTCCCACCGCCCCGCCACCGAAGGACCGATCTCTACGCTCCGCGAGGCGTGGCAGTCCCACCGCCCCGCTTTAAGCAGCCCATGGTTTTCCAGGCCTCCGGCTTTGCCGGAGGTATCTGATACCGATTTGCGTTCAAGTCGCGTCCTCCGGGAAGGCATAAAGCCCTCCCTTGCATTGCGTAACGCGTCATGACGTAGGGGCGGGGTTTATCCCCGCCCAATCTTGTACGCAAACCGGTATGAATCAGATGGTATTCTACCTCGGAGTGGTTTAGACCTGCCAAACGGCAACGAGAAGCGGCAACGAAAAGCGGCAATAAAAACGGCAACCATAAGCGGCAAACAGACGGTAGCGAGGAGCAGGAAGCAAGCAGCGCGAAGTGTGAATGAAGAATTGTGAATAGGAAAAGAGCGGGTGAGGAATGAAGGGTGAGGGGTGATGAGGGAAAAGGGGAAAAGCTGGGCTATCGGTGCGCAGCTTCGCTGCTATTTAAGAATGGCGCTGGCGCCGAGCGCTTGGCCGCGCGCGGCCAAATCTTGCGGGGGCTGGGGGGACCAGGGGAAGTCACTTCCCCGCTCTTTTCGATTAATTCAATCTTGAACGCAAACTGGTATGAAACAGTTCACTCTTCACTATTCACTCTTCACAATTCACTATTCACGGAGTATTTGGTCTATTTTATCGGCAGGCTTATAATTAGCGACCATCCGGAAACTCCGGGTGCAAACTAATTAGTTTCCATTCCCTATTCGTAAGCGTTCACCACGAAGATCGCGAAGGGCACGAAGATGAAATTTGATGAGCTGTCGAACAGAGTGATCGGGTGCGCAATCCAAGTTCATCGTGACTTGGGCCCAGGATTGCTGGAGTCTGCCTACGAGCAATGCCTGGCTTACGAACTCAGTTTGAGCGGAATTGCATTTAGATTGCAGTGGCCGCTTCCTGTACATTATAGAGGAGTTCAAATCGATTGCGGGTATAGGGTGGATATTTTCGTGGAGGACGCGCTTATCGTGGAGCTGAAATGCGTGGAACGGATTACGACCATTAATCAGGCGCAGCTTCTTACATATATGAAACTTGCCGGCATAAAGGTAGGGTTGCTCATTAACTTCAATGTCATAAGGTTGAGGGACGGGATCAGGCGCTTTGTTCTGTAGTTCCTTCGTGTCCTTCGTTGTGAAAAAATCTTTTTGAGCCTGCAGCCGGTAAGAGCGGTAGGACACCAGGAAGAAGCAAAAGGCAAGAATGGTATGTGGACCCGGCATTTCGCCCCATATCTTCTTCGAGGCCTTCGCGTCCTTCGTGGTGAATAAAATTATCTGCAAGGTGCGGTGAACGCTTACCCCTATTCCGCATTCTCTATTCACCATTCACGGAGTATCCAGTGAGAGGCGGGTTAGCAAACAGAATTCTGAGCACGGTCTCGAAGGATTCTTATGAAGAGGGTTCGTGGCGGTCGATAAGGCTGCTCAAGCCCTACTTCACAGGGCATGTTTTCAGGCTTGCAGGGGGCTTTTTGGCCCTTGTTCTGGTTGACCTGCTTCAGCTTTTTATTCCCCGTGTTGTCAAGTATGCGGTGGATGCGCTCCAAAAGGGCGTTGCGACTCCGCTTGGCCTGGCGCAGTACGGACTCTATATCGTTTTGATCGCGCTTGGGATTGCAGGCTTTCGATTTATTTGGCGGCAGCTTATCCTTGGATTTTCACGCATTGTTGAAATAGACCTGCGAAACAGGATGTTCTCGCATCTGCTTACCCTCGATAAGGCTTTCTTCCAGAAAACTACAACCGGTGAGGTGATGGCCCTTGCGACCAACGATCTTTCTGCGGTGCAGCTTGCAACCGGGATGGGGGTCGTCGCTTTTGTGGATGCGGTTTTCATGGGGCTGGCAGCGTTGGGTTTCATGTTATACATTCACCCGCTCCTGACGGTTATAGCCCTTGGACCGATGCCGATACTCGCTTTTTTGACAAGGACACTGTCATCCCGGCTGCACGGAAGGTTCAAGAAAGTCCAGGAACAGTTTTCGGTTCTTACTGAATTTGTCCGCTCGACTCTGTCCTCCATTCGCCTGGTAAAAGCATACAACCAGGAGGCACATCAAGCCCAGCGCTTTGCCAAAATGGGTGAAACTTATGTGAGCAACAATCTCAAACTGGCGTTTGTCTACGGAATGCTTTTCCCGATATCCGGCTTCATTGCGAACTTCAGCATGCTGCTTGTGTTGGTTTTCGGGGGACGTCTGACTATAGCCGGGACTATTACGGCGGGGGATTTGGTAGCCTTCATAAGCTATCTTTTTATAATGACCTGGCCGATGATGGCTATGGGCTGGGTGGCGGACCTGTTCCAACGCGGAATTACCTCCCTTTCCCGGATTGAGGCGGTTATGAACGTTAGACCTTCTCTTTGCGAACGCGACGCCGCGCCTTCTGTGTCGATCGGCCGAGGCGAAATCCGTGTAAAAGATCTGTCCTTCAGATACCCCGAACAATCCGAGCTGAGTCTCAAGAAAATAGACCTCCATATTCCCGGGGGAATGTTCCTCGGAATTGTGGGCCGGACCGGGGCAGGGAAAACCACATTATGCAATCTGCTGGCGCGTCTTTTTGCCGTTCCGGACGACCGCCTCTTTTTCGATGGTTTCGATGTAAATTCCGTATCGATTAGTTCGGTAAGAAGCGCAATTGCATACGTGCCTCAGGATGTGGGCCTTTTTTCAGATACCATAGCTTTCAATATAGCTTTCGGTACGCCGGAGGCTTCCATCGAGGAGATCGAAAAAGTTGCGCGGGCCGCCGCCATTCATGACGAGATAGTCGGCATGCCGCAAGGATATGAAACCAGAATAGGGGAGAGGGGGATAAAACTTTCCGGCGGCCAGCGGCAGAGAATCGCGATAGCGCGTGCGCTCCTTTTGAGCCGGCCGGTAATTATGATTGACGATGGTCTTTCAGCCGTGGACATGGAAACCGAACACGCGATAATCCGTTCTATTGCTTCCTACCTTGAAGGGCGGACCTGTATAGTCGTGTCCCACCGCATAGCGCCGTTGGCCGACGCCAACCAAATAGTGGTAATGGAAAAAGGACAGATTGTGGACCGGGGGCCGCACAATGAATTAATCGAGCGAAACGCCTTCTATTCGAGCATCTACAGGCATCAAACTTTGAGTGGGTATGCTGAGGACAGTGTCACTGGCGGTCAACAATGAATGACGATCACGAAATCCTGGAAGACGAACAAAAACGCTACCTGAGCGACTTCAAGCTGTGGGGGCGGCTGCTCGAATTCATGGTTCCCCAGTGGAGGTGGGTCCTTACCGCAGTTAGTCTTGCCTTTGTCATTACAGGCGCAAGTCTCATTTGGCCGAGACTCGTCCAATTGGCCATCGATAAATATATCCTCAACAATTCCCTGCCCCTCGAGGCACGACTGAACGGGGTGACCCGGATCGCTCTCCTTTTCCTGGCTGTTATCGTGGCCGGGTTCGTGGCGAATTTTTTCCAGGTTATCGCCCTCGAATGGGCAGGTCAAAGAATGATGCACTCTTTGCGCCAGGGTCTGTTCAACCATGTCATCGGGTTGAACCTCTCGTTTTTCAGCGCCAACAGGGTAGGCAGGCTGGTTACCCGGCACACAAACGATATCCAGAACATGTATGAGATGTTCACATCGGTCATCATTACTCTTTTCAACGAAGGAGTCAGGCTTGTCGGCATCCTTTTTGTCCTGTTCTGGATGGATTGGAGACTTTCGCTGCTTCTTGCTCTCACTTTTCCCGTGATGGTCCTTATAACGCTGACTTTCGGCAAGCTGAGCCGGCAGGCTTTCCGCAGAATACGCTCTCACCTTGCTGGAATTAACGCGTTTTTGCAGGAAGCGATATCGGGGATGTCGGTTGTTCAGATTTTTCTGCGCGAAAAATACGTGCGGGATCGATTCTCCCGCTTGAACGAAAAATATTTTGACGCAGCGATGTACCAGATTCGGGTATTCAGTATTTTTGTGCCCCTGATCGAGGTAATGAGTTCGGTTACGCTCGCAATGATCATATGGTACGGCGGGGGCCAGGCCCTGAGAAACCACATGACGATAGGGGTCCTCACAGCTTTCATTTCCTACATGCGGCTTTTTTTCCAGCCCATTCGCGAGTTTTCTCAAAAATACACGATAGTGCAGTCCGCGATGACCTCGGCAGAGAGGATTTTTCAACTGCTCGAAGAAAAGGATTACATCCCGCAGGTAATCGATCCGGTGAGGATAGACGAAATCAGGGGGCAGCTCGAGTTTCGCAATGTGGTGTTCTCCTATGAGACAGGCCGGCCGGTCTTGAGAAACATCTCCTTCCAAGTGGAGCCGGGCCACACTTGTGCCATTATCGGGGTAACCGGATCGGGAAAGACGACTATCATAAATTTGCTGGAAAGGTTTTACGACCCGCAGCAGGGAAGCGTACTGTTGGACGGCGTGGATCTCCGCAGGTTCGAGCCTCATTGGTTGCGGGAACACTTTGGGCTTGTGATGCAGGATATTTTCATAGTGCCGGGATCGATCAGAGAAAATATACTGCTTGACCGTGAGCTGTCTGAAGCCGAGATTGGCCGGATCGTGGATCTTTCGCAATTGGAAAGCCTGGTGCACCGTCTTCCACTGGGACTCGACACAATAATAGGGGAGGGCGGCATGGATCTCTCAGCCGGTCAGAAACAACTGCTTGCTTTTGCGCGAGTTCTGGCGCGGGACCCCAAAATCCTTATTCTGGATGAAGCGACCTCAAATGTGGATACGGAAACGGAGATGTTGATCGAGCAGGCAATCAGGGCGGTCATGGCAAACCGCACGAGCATCATAATCGCTCATCGGTTATCCACTATCAGGCGGGCAAATCAGATAATCATCATCGACCAGGGGCAGATAGTTGAGCAGGGGACCCACGAAGACCTGATGGAGAAGGCCGGCCTTTACCATCACCTCCAGATGCTCGAAAACACCATCTCCACCGCGCAGGACCAGGCGCTTTACGGCTCCTGAGGGGGTTATAGGCTGAAGGGGTTTAGGTTGAAGGTTGTTAGGCTTGAGAACCTTCAGTCTGCGTCCTCACAAAAAGATCAGACGCGTGCTGGGCACTCACAAGAGGTCGTGCCCGGACTTGGAGCGTTTAACCACGATAGAGATGTCAAGCCCGGACCTGAGCGCAGTGAGGGTCCAGCGTTTGGTATTGGTTGGAACTGTTAACGCGAGTCCGAACGAAGTGAGGGCTCACCTTCAGTCTGTTTTTCTCTCCGTCCTCCGTTCTAAAGAGTCCTCAGGTTTGCCAGCTCAGTCCTCAGTCCTCCGTGGCGCGTACAACCCGGCGAAACACCACTCCAAGATTGCCCAGCGCCGGGCCAAAGGCCCTCAGTCCTGCCCCCGCCCAGTGCCAGGCCGGAGGCCCGCAGTCCTCAGTCCTGCCCCTGCCCATCGGCGGGCGTATTTCAGATTTCGCATTAGCTGATTGATTATCTATTGAAAAAACCGCTCAATTGTCGTAAATTGACAATGTGCGAGGGTGCAATATGAGAGCGGAAAATCTGGAAACACGTCTTATGAAGCGTATCGGCCGCAAGCGCGGGGATGTATTTCTGCGCGCGGATTTCAGCGATATGGCCGGCTACGATCAAGTGGGCCGCGCTCTTCGTGTGTTGGTTGCGAAGGGCAAGCTTCTGAAAATCGGCCAGGGCATTTACACACGCGCGGCGGCGTCGCCTTTCGACGGGACCCCGGCTCCGATCAAGGGACTTTATTCTTTGGCGGCGGAAGCGCTCGGCAGGCTTGGGGTCGAGAGCGGTCCAACACGCTTTGAACAAGATTATAATGCCGGGAGAACAACACAAGTTCCGGCGGGACGCGTGATTGCCGTCCGGAAGAGGGTGCGCCGTAAAATAGGTTACAAGGGAATATTTATGAGTTTCGAACGTGCTTGACCGGCAGCTCATTCAGAGGATCGCCGGCGCGCTCCCGACCGCCGAAGTCCTGGTTGAGAAGGATTGGTATATCGTCCGCGCGATCGGGATAATCGCGTCTCTCGATCATGGCGGCGCGACGCCGGTCTTTTCAGGCGGCACGTCGCTCTCGAAAGGCTGGGGCCTTATCAAGCGCTTTTCCGAGGACATCGACTTCAAGGTTATGATGCCGGAAGCCGCGAGCGGCGCGGCAAGCCGCAATATGCGCCGCGCCTTCCGCGAGCGGATTCTCTCGGCCCTCACGGCGAACGAATTCGAGCTTTTGGGGGCGCCCCTGATCGGCAACGAGAGCCAGTTTTTCGCGGCCGACCTTGCGTATGAAAGCCATTTCGCGACGGGTAAAGGCCTCCGGTCGCACCTTCGCGTCGAGATGTCGTTTCACACGCCGGCGCTCAAGCCGATCAACCGGCCGCTTCAGTCGCTGATTGCGCAGGCGCAAAAACTGCCGCCCGAAGTTTCAAGCTTCCCCTGCATTGATCCAATCGAAACGGCGGCCGACAAGTTGAGCACGCTGGCCTGGCGCGTCTGTGCGCGCAAAAGAGGCGGCGCGGCTGACGATCCGACGATCATCCGGCATCTGCATGACCTGGCGGCGCTCGAAGGCACTGTCGCGGGGGCATCCGGATTTGCCGCCTTGGCGCGAAAGACGGCGGAAGACGACACCGGACGGGGAGGGCAGGGCGTGCCTTCAAACCCGAAGGAACGTTTCGCTGCCATGCTCGAGTTTCTGCATAATGACGAGCTGTGGGCTTCCGAGTATGAAACATTCGTGCTGCAGGTGTCGTTTGCCGGACCCGGCGAAACGATCAGCTTTGCCGAAGCCTTCGCGGCCACACGGAGGCTGGTAGCGACAGTTTACACGGGTAATACAGGGTAGCCAAGCCGATAGCGTCGGCACTATGAGGCGTGTGCTCGTTCAAGACACCCGGAAAGGATAAACAGCATGAAGACGCTAAAGCTCTCGCTCCGAAAGGTCGTATCATACCTAAATAATTCTGACGAAGACGGCGGTTTTTGGCTTCCAAACATTCAACGCCCCTTTGTATGGTCAGAGGAGCAGATTTGCCGACTATTCGATTCCATTCTTAGACAATACCCTATCAGTACGTTGTTGATCTGGAAGACGAAGATGGGAGTTCGCCGTCGCAAGTTTATTGACACCTTCAGGGAGGAGCACCGAGACCGCCTCAGTGACTTCAAAGTTCCTGACGACGAAAATAAGAAGTGCCTTATCTTGGACGGGCAACAGAGGCTTCAAAGCCTCTTTATCGGATTAAAAGGCAGCTACAATGACAAGGAGCTTTACCTAGACATTCTCAGCGGCGAAGTCGCCGCGCCTGATGATGTGAAATATAAGTTCAAGTTTCTTGACCCGCAGTCCGCCGCGTTTCCTCATGTCCGTTTCAAGGATATCGTATTCAGCGAGGACAAACCCCGAGTTATTGCCGATGGGATTGCCGCAAAGGCGAACGGGTCGCTATCCACAACCGAAATGGACAGGATCAAAGACCACGTTGATCTAATCCGCGAAACATTCTTTAATGAATCTGGCATTGGTTATCAGGAACTCGACAGCATCGACCATTCAACGCTTTATAAAGAAGACGACGTGGTGGAGATTTTCATTCGGGCAAACTCAGGAGGAACACGCCTGGGCAAGTCCGATCTTCTGTTCTCGCTGCTGACATCCAGTTGGGAAGAGGCCGACGAGAGGATGGAGAGTCTCCTCGACGAACTTAACGCGCAAGGGTTTGCATTTACCCGTGATTTTATCCTGAAGACGTGCCTGACGCTGCTGGGCCAAGGTGCGCGCTACGAGGTTCAGAAGTTCCGCAAAACTGGCGTCCGCGAAGATATTGAGGGGAAATGGGACGACATTGTCGCCGCCACTAAGGATGTTGCCGATTTCGTCCAAGGCAGCACCTTTATCCGATGCGACAAGGCTTTACCTTCATATCTGGTACTGATTCCCCTGGTCTATCTTCGGTATCACTTCCCCACCGCGTGGAGCACAAAGCGTGAGGTTGAGGTTTATTTACTTCGATCACTTCTAGCGGGGGCTTTTAGCGGTACGCCCGACCAACTTATTGATGATATCGTTTTCAAAATGAAAGAAATCAGAACGTTCGATTTAAACGAAATGTTTGGCGTCATCCGCTCAGCTGGGCGAAGCCTTGAGCTGACCGAGGACCGATTTTGGAGCAACGGATACGGCAGCGACAGCATTCATCTGCTGTTTAATCTATGGTACAGGGATTTTAACTACACTCCATACTTTGCGGCGAATCTTCCGCAGGTTGATCACGTTTTCCCTCAGACCGCATTGAAAAGGGTGAAGGCTCCGAATCCGAACACTGGCATTATGAACATCATGAAATATAGAGAACGCGACCGGAACCAACTTGCGAACTGTATGCTTCTGACGGCTGCTGAAAACGGTGCGGGAGGGAAAGGCGATACACTGCCAGATGAATGGTTTGAGGACAAAGATGCGCCGTACTTGGAGCGACATCTTATCCCGCCCGATCCGGCATTGTGGAAACTCGAACGGTTTGAGGATTTCATCTCGGAACGCAAGAAACTCATTCAGGCCAAGTTTAGCTACTTGCTATCAGTCCCGGCAGTTATGGCTGGTGTCGTCAGTCTGCCGTCGATGACGGTTGAGGGTCACATTTTACCAATGCCTGACATAGGGTCATAGCTGTTTAGACACGTGACAATTGACCGTAAATTATCCGGATTCTGGAAACCGTCCCTGCCCCGCGCTTTGCGTTGCGGGCTCTGGTTGCCCCCGACAATGGACAAGCCCCATGCCCAGTCATTTCATCCTTCAATATGCTACTCAGGTTAACGAGATACTGCACGCTTATCTCATCACGACATGGTATTACAAGCACGAGATATATGAGGTGCCTGGGCTGCTTTCTGCTCTGCTTATTACGTATGACAACCAGAAGGATGATGCATTCCTCATCCAGCCGCAAACTAGCTGGCAAGACTTCCTCGGACGAATGAGCCGAGTCAAGCCCGACTGGGCATATTTTTCACGTGGGAACATGGAGGGGCTAGGTCAGCATCCCGATAAAGTTATGTGTGGATGGGAAGGCCGCACAATCTACTTCATTAGGGGGGGCTCTCATCCAGAGTACTGGACGCCACAACGCGCCAGCATGGATACTTTGCTCTTACTGAAAGGTGGTGCGCACATGTACGGGCCGCTAATAAAGGCTTACGTGGAAAATGTGCACAAGTCCATCCTGCCAGGGGCCAAGCACTCCCGTAAGTACGAAGATTTCGTCAGGATAGTCCTAAATTACCTCTTCATGGGTCAGTTGGGAGAATGCAAAGCACAACCAAGAACTGAACCAGGCAATGACGCCTGCGAAATTCGCGATCTTTTGTGTCAAAACGTAGCTGAGGGTGGGTTCTGGAAAGACATAAAGGAGAAGTATGCCTGCAGCGAGGCCCTGTTTGAAGCTAAGAACAAGCTGGAATTGAATCGGAATGACCTGAGACAAACTTATTGTTATTTGAAGCCTGTTTTGAGTCTCTGGGGCGTTATCGTGTGTCGCTCAGAGCAGCCAGCCAAAGTACACGCTTACAACCGAACATTGTTCAAAAATTTCCTGCAGGCGCGGGGCGTTTTCATACTCACCGATGACGACCTCAAGCGGATGGTTCAGATGAAACTGCGCAACCAAGATCCCTCAGCCTATCTTAGGGACAAAATGTCAGAGTTCATTCGCTCCGTCTAAGTCTGGACGATATACCTGCTTTAAATCAGAATCCGTTCGACCTCATCGAGTGAGACCTGGTCGTTTTGGCGATCATAGAGGCCGGTTGTGCGCGCGGATTCGTGATTTGCCATCTGTTGCGCCACTTCGAGCTTGCCGCCGTTGCTCAGATAAAGTGGGCGGCGTTTTTGCCGACGCCTGATTAAAGAATTGACGGCCCGCCAGGCCGCGCGCGCCGACAATCAGAGGCGCAAACTTCCACCAGCTCGACGAGAGACGGCGTTATTTCGTTAAGATTTGCGCAAACGCGGCCCTTGGGGCCCCGTGCGGTTTTGGCTCTCATCGGCAGCACACTGCATGTTCATTGGTATTTAACGGCGCAGACCGGAAGCTTTTGCTTGAAATCTTCAGTAAAGTGGAACAAAATAGTAGTGTAAGTCCCAAAGATGAAGGCTGCTTATGGATAGGGTGACAGAGTTGTACATAGGCGAAATCGTTACGGCGCTTAAAGAAAATAACCTTGCCCTTTTTTGCGGTGCAGGGCTTTCAGTTCAAGCTGGCCTCGTCAACTGGAAAAATCTGATGAGACCTATTGCAGATGAGTTGAATTTGGATATTGACAAGGAGGAATATAATTTAATTTCTATAGCTCAATATCATTGTAATGAGAATTCTTTCAATAGAAGTAAATTGAATCAAAGGCTTATCGAGCAATTTTCCGCAGACGCTGTCCTTTCTGAAAATCATCGCATACTTGCCCGTCTCCCAATTGATACATTTTGGACCACTAATTACGACAAGTTAATTGAAACAGCGCTTATCGAAAGCGGGAAAACACCGGATGTGAAGTATAGAAAGGAACAGTTGGCTTTTACAAGGCCTAAAAGAGATGCCGTAGTTTACAAGATGCATGGCGATGTCGATCACCCGGATCAAGCGATTTTGACAAGGAATGATTACGAGTCGTACCACGTTAAGATGGATCAATTCATTACAGCTTTGAGTGGTGATTTAGTATCAAAGACATTTGTGTTCATTGGGTTCAGCTTTTTCGATCCGAATCTCGATTATATACTCAGCAGAGTCCGCATCGCTTATAACGATAATCAACGCAGACATTACTGCTTTATACGGCGGATTGGCAACAATCAATGTTTGGACGTTGATGACTTCACCTACAGGACAAGAAAACAGGATTTATTCATTGGTGATTTATCCCGATTTAACATAAAGGCAATATTGGTCGATGATTACGCCCAAATTACCGACATTCTCCACGAAATCGAGAACAGGTATAAGAGAAAAAGCGTTTTTGTTTCTGGCGCTGCACACGAATTCGGAAGTTGGGGCGAAGCAGAAGCGCTGCGGTTTATTCACGAGCTGAGTAAATCACTCATAAAAGCTCAGTTTAAGATTGTATCGGGCTTTGGCCTTGGCGTAGGCAGCGCGGTAATTTCTGGTGCACTTGAGCAAATATATATGAACCCAAGCAATTCCAAAAGTGATCAACTAATCCTTAGGCCTTTTCCGCAGGAGGTCTTTGGAACGCAACCTATAGCTACAGTATGGAAACGTTACAGAGAAGACATGTGCTCTCGTGCTGGAAGTGCTATATTCCTTTTTGGAAATAAGTTGACCGACGGCAAGATCACTCTTTCGAATGGAATGAGAGAGGAATTTGAAATCGCCAAGACCAAAGGGCTTTTTTTACTACCGATCGGAGCAACAGGGTATCTTGCAAAGGAATTGTGGGAAGAGGTAAAGAACAGCTTCGACACCTTGTATCCCAACATCGATATCTCAATTAAGGATGAATTCATGCTATTGGGGGATGAAGGCAAAAAACCAGCGGAGGTTCTTAATACGATTCTGTCGGTTCTCACGAAACTAACCAAATAGGGGGTTATCATGGCTAGCAGAACGTTTTTCAGTTTTCACTACAAAGGTGATGTCTGGCGCGCCGGTGTTGTTCGAAATAGCTGGGTGACCAAGGACAGAGAGGCTGCAGGATTCTTTGATTCAGCAGCGTGGGAAGAAGTCAAGAAAAAGAAGGACCCTGACATCGAAAAATGGATCGATGGACAACTGACGGGCACTTCTGTGACGGTTGTTTTGATAGGGGAGAAAACGCATGGGCGGAAATGGATCAACTATGAAATTACCGCCAGCTGGAAGAAAGGCAACGGCCTTCTTGGAATCTACATTCACGGCATCAAAGACAAGGATCAGAAGACGTCAAGCAAGGGCAAGAATCCATTCGATCAGTGGAAATTTAATAAAAAGGATGGCACGGTTGCGAAAATCCCAGTACATAACTGGGTAAACGACGATGGTTACAACAACTTGGGTGACTGGATCAAGAACGCACAAAAGCGGTAGAAAAACGGCACCTGCAGTTGCAAACCTCGATCGGGGGGGCGCGAGCATACATCAATTGACCGGCGTCTTGCAAATCTTCACGTCAGATTTTCGAATCGCGTCCTCTTCCCCGGTCCCCCAAGGCCGAGTCAGGGGTCGGGCCACGCTAAATCCGCTACAGCGAATGGCGTCTGGCCAAGCTAACATCCCGCTATTTAAAGATTAGTTTCCTCACAACAACCACTTTTCGTGCTTAGAAGGCCGTTATTGCCATCGAAATCATTGCTGTAAGAAGCCTGGGATTGGCGGAGACCCGATTCCTCATCCGTTCCGCAAATTCTTCGCCCTCAGTCCTCCGCCCTAAAGGGTCCTCAGGTTTGCCGGCTCAGTCCTCGTCACCCCGGAAGTTTCCAGTCCGGGGCCTCTGTGGCGCGTACAACCCGGCGAAACACCACTCCAAGATTGCCCAGCGCCGGGCCGGAGGCCTGCGTACAACCCGGCGAAACACCACTCCAAGATTGCCCAGCGCCGGGCCGGAGGCCCTCAGTCCTTGTTCCTGAGTCCTCCGTCCCTTCGCCTTGATCCCAGGTTCCCCCTTTTACAACTCTCGGCCGAGGGAGAAGCCGTCGTCCATTGCATTGCCCATGCGGCCGACTTTGTTTGCATCGCCTATGACGCGCACGTTCTTGACACCGGCCGCTTCGAGAGATTTTGCCAGCGAATTTTCCGGTCTGGAGCCCATTGCCAGGATCACCGAATCCGCCGGGATTGTCACGTCGTTCCCCTGGCGGTCGGTATAAACGACTTGACCCGGCTGAATGTCCTTCATCCTGGCGTCGGTAATGAGGTTGACCGCGCGCATCCCCAATTCTTTGAGCAGCACCCACCGCGTGGACGGCCCCACGTCCTGGGCCATCCGCGTCAGCATTTCTATGACGGTGACCTTCTTTACGCCCTTCACCATAAGTTCACGAAGGACTTCGGGCGATTCTGCGCCGTGGAGTGCGAGGAAATACAATTGCTCGGGTGATATAGTTCCTTTTGCGGCAAGAGAAAGAGCGGTTTCAAGACCCACGGAACCGCCTCCCACCACGACCACGTCTGCGCCTGTCGCGGCATTGCCTTTGAGCACGTCCCAAGCCTGATGCACATTGGGCGATTCGACAGCGGGAATGGGGGGCTTGAACGGCGCTGCGCCGGTAGCCACTACCACCACGTCGGGCTTTTCGCTCTGCACCAGCTCGGCCGTTACCTCGACCCCCATGCGCAGCTCGACCCCATATTTAGGAAGGACCGCTCTGAAGTAATCGAAAAGATAACGAAAGTCATGCTTCCCGGTGGCTGATGCCGCCCAGCTCACCTGGCCCCCAATGTGATCTTCTTTGTCGCACAGGATAACCTCGTGTCCTCTAAGGGCCGCAGTTACCGACAACTCGCATCCTGCCGGGCCTGCGCCTGCCACGAGGATCTTTTTGGGCCCTTTTGCCGGCTCCAATTCGGTTTGCAGTTCCTTTCCGGCCCTGGGATTCACCACACACCCCACAGGCAGCCCTTGAAATACGTGATCGAAGCATCGTTGATTGCACGCCACGCAACGCCGGATCTCCTCCGGCCTTCCCTCCCGGGCTTTTTTGACGAATTCGGGGTCGGCGATGAGTCCCCTTGCAACTCCCACAAGATCCGCGATCCCTTCCGTGAGAACTTCTTCGGCAACGAAGGGGTCATTGATCCTGTTGCAGCTTATGACCGGGATGTCCACGTTTTCTTTAATCCCTCGAGCCAGATATGCGTATCCGGCTTGTGGCAAATCGAAAGTGATTTGCGGGACCCGGCTCTCGTGCCATCCGCCCGTGACATTTATGCAATCGGCGCCCGCTTCCTGCGAGGCCCTGGCAAATACCCGGGATTCCTTGTTGGTGTTGCTGCCGGGAACAAAATCATTCCCCGACACCCGGACCAAAAGCGCCATGTCCGGGCCGATTTCCTCACGTACTCGCCGGATAGTTTCCAGCCCAAAGCGCATACGATTTTCGGGAGAGCCTCCATACTTGTCGTCACGCTTGTTGGTCTGAGGGGAGAGAAACTGACAAATGAGATACCCTGCGGATGCAATCACCTCTACGGCATCAAATCCAGCTTTCTTTGCCCGGCGAGCTGCTGCGACAAAATCCTGCTGAACTCGCTCGATATCTTCCAGGGTCATAGGCGTGGTTTTCTGTCGAGTGAAAAAGCTGGTGCACTCTGAAGGCGCCAGAGTAGGCAATCCCTGCAAACCGCATAAGGAGTATGCGCCTGCCATGTAAAGCTGCACAGCGATCTTGGACTCCTCTTTATGAATCACGTTCGTGAGACGCGCAAGTCCAGGGATGTATCGATCGTCCATTATGGACAGGAACAGATCGAATCCTGCGGCCTGTTCGTCAATGGCAGCACCACCGATAATGATCAGTCCTGTTCCCCCTTTTGCCCGTGCAGCGTAAAAATTCACAAATTGATCGGTGACTTCGCCGTGAGGAGTGTAATTAAGGTGCATGGCCGTCATAACGACTCGGTTGGCTAGCGTGACCGGTCCTATGGACACTGGTTCAAACAGTCTTGTTATCAACGGGACCTCCTGCGATTCGATGTTTTTTCAGCATTCACAAACAGATGGATATCGGCCAATCTCCAGGCTGCAAAGCACCTCCGCAAGACCATATGCCCCGAAACAGAAAATGTCAATTTGCAAGCGGGTTCCGTGTGGTTGAATTCCTGCGCGGTCCGGGTTGTAGGGTCGGGCCAAGGCAATAAGTAGGTATCTATGGAACCTCTTGCAAAAGTACTTCAACGTCATTCCGGCGGGGCCTGTCCCGGAAGTGTCCAGTCCGGGAGCCGGAATCCAGGTTTTTCAAGGTCCACTGGACCGCGGATGTCACCGGAGTGACGGTTTTGTTGAGTTCTGCAAGAGGCTCTATGGGTAAATGTTAAAAAATCATGCCTTATTAGCGCTCAAAAGCTTGTTTTTGACCCCAAAATGATAGCTCTAAGCCGGGCCTGGGCCTCCCCAGGCGTATCCGGGCAGGATTTTTCGCTCTGCTCCGGCCATATCTGACAACTCACTATCTAGTGCAGCGTCAACTAAGTTCTTATAGGTAAGGACCGATAACCCGTCATTCCGGCGTAGGCCGGAATCCAGCGTCTTTTCAGTTGGTTAAACGCACTGGACACCGGCTTTCGCGTGAGGGTGACAACTCACTATCTAGTGCAGCGTCAACTAAGTTCCTATAGGTAAGGGCCTATAACCCGTCATTCCGGCGTAGTAGGTAAGGACCGATAACCCGTCATTCCGGCGTAGGCCGGAATCCAGCGTCTTTTCAGTTGGTTAAACGCACTGGACACCGGCTTCCGCGTGAGGGTGACAACTCACTTATCTGGTTAAACGGTCATTTTTGACCCTAAAAATACACTTCTAAGCCTCATATAAGCCATGATATCAGATCTTTGTCACGTAATTTTAGTCAGTTATCGCGGCCCGACCCCTTTTGTGCTCTTAGCATTGCAGGCGGCGTTGCAATGTGCTGCGGCCTCCACCCTGACCCCGCTTGTCTTTGTTCAGAAGACATTGACGTATACCTACGTCCAGACATTGCAGTGGCACACTTTCCACCGGCCATTTTGGCTCCCTTCTTGACCGACGCCAATACCGGATATATCTTTATTATTAATAAATATCAGTAACTTGGGGAATTATCCCTTTTTTGGCACCAGTGTTGTTAAATAAGCCAATTAACTGCGGAAAGTGAATGCAGAAACACAGACTCAATTAATGAAAAAGAGAAAAGAAATGAGAAGGATTATGAGTGTTTTGATTGTGTTGGCTATGGTGTTCGCGCTGGTTTCAATAAGCGAAGCCGCAGGTTTTCCTTTCAACTCTGCTCCCAGCGACAATACCCCGGCAGTTTCCTCCGACATACACCCCATGTGTTGGGCGGGATATTGCCCCGATATGAAAATGTATTTGGAGCAGGAAAATAGGGATCGGGATAAACGTCCGTCTGACTGTTCCTGACCCGATGGGCAGCGCGGGAGCGTGGTAATACCTGAGTGACCGGAGTCTGAAAGGGATGAGGGAGATGCTTGATCCGAATCGGGTTTAGGGTCGGGTCAAGGTAATAACTCGGTTTCTACGGATAAATGTTAAAAACACACGCCTTATTAACGCTTAAAACCTCGTTTTTGCCCCCAAAATGATAGCTCTAAGCCGGAGATTGAGGCTCGCCAGGCGTATCCAGGCAGAAAGTGTGTTTGGCTCTGGCCATATCTGACAACTCACTTATCTGGTTAAACGGTCATTTTTGACCCTAAAAATACACTTTTAAGCCTCATATAAGCCATGATATCAGATCATTGTCATGCAATTTTAGTCAGTTATCACGGCCCGCCCCCTTTTGTGCTCGCATCAACCTGACCACCAACGGATTCGACGGGCATTTCAGGTTCGTCTACCACCCCAAAATCCTCTCAGAACACCTCTTTTTTGGCATCCCGGCATCGTAACGTCATTCGATACCGACGTGAGCCTATATAAAAAATACCACAGACGCAGTGCTTCCCGGCTATTACGCCTACGGTTGCCCTTCCCCCAATGACTCTATGTCACACCCAAACGTCTTTATGCAGTATTCGCCGAAGGTCTTTCTGAAATCAGGCGATTGAAGACGGTCTTTGATGAGCTGGTCTTCCAGCTCCAGGCTACGCTGAAGCTCCTTTGGGTCGCACTTGAACAACTTGCGGATGCTGAGCAAGGTCGAAACCGAAGCCTCCAAATTCCCAGCCACTAATTGCATCGTCTCCTCTTCCAGCTTTGACACCGAAACGATCCGGTCGATCAACCCCAAATTCAGGGCATCTTCGGCGCAAAAGGTCTTCCACTGCAACACCTCGGTGGCCTTCCTAACCCCAAGCAAGCGCGGCAGGAAATACCCGCTTCCTTTGGTGATCATCCCGATCTCTGCGCCGGCGTTCTCGAATACAGTGTCGTCCGCGACAATGCGGTAGTCGTAGGCCAGGCTGAGATTCAGATGAAACATTGAGACCGTTCCCCGCCCGGCGTAAACCGTAATGCAGTTAAGTCTCGATAGCGTGCTGATGAGGTAGTTGACCGTGTTTGACAACCGGTCAATGAGCAGATTATGGTTCTTGGCTGAGAGCGCTTTACACAGGAACATGCTGTATTCGATGTATTCGTCCTTATCCGGACAGGCAAACATGACCATTGCCTTGTACGATTTGCTTGCGAGTATGGACTGTTGATAGTTGTAAAATGAGTATATTGCGTCAATGTCCTGGGTCAGGGCCTTGATATGCTGTTTCTGTCTAATCACCAGGACATCGTTCTCCAGCGAAGAAGAAAGAAGATCATTGTCTGTGGTAAAACTCTTTTGAGTTGCCATGTATCCCCCCGCGATGCAGCGGTATATGTTTACCCTGAATAATGCGTCAACTTGACCCCAAACGGAGCCGAACCACATTTCCCGGTCGGATTCCATCCGGAAAAGTTCTTGGAATGCCGAATGTCTTTAAATCATACGATGTTCCCATCAAAACCCCAAGCAAAAATGCCGATCAGACCAATTTGGACAAATTTGAGGGCATACCACCATCTCGGCAGTTAATAGCCCGCTTCCAGCCCCTCATGGTGTTGGGGAGGCTCCGGCGAATAGAATGCGATAGTACCGGGAGATGGGAAAAGCCGACGCAACATGTACATACCACCACACCGTCCTTGCCCCAAGCGTTACAAGCCGCCTGATGATCAAGCCCATGGATGGCCTGACGCTCTCGCCCAAGAACGCGATATCGCATAACAATGCTTAAACACGGGAAAATCCGGCACGATTTCAGCGCGAAGAAGTCGTCTAATTATTGCGAGAAAGCTTCGTGCAGAAAAGTAAAAGCAGCTTGCGAATCTCTAAAGAGTCAGTTTGCGATGACTCGAAAAATAAATGATTCGAAAACGGCGACGATTGTGGCGTTCCATTTCTCAACAAAAAGGAGAAATGTAGCAACTTTTCAGGAAAACAAGAGTGTATTTTAGATATGAAGCTGGGAGGTTTGATGCTGAGGGCTATTGAGTGATTCAATCTTTTTGCTATTGATTCTCAACTTCAATTGGCCGGGAGGCTCGGATAGTCGTACCTTCACCAAGAGTGGACTCGATCAAGAAGCTCCCCACGGTCAGTTCGGCCCTTTCTCTCATTCTAGTAGGGCCAAGACTTCTAGTGGCGCTGGTCTGGAGGATTTGATCCAAATTCATTCCCACACCATCGTCGGAGATTACCAATTCTATCCCATCCCCATCCTTTGACAGAGATATGTCAACCCACTCAGCTTTACTGTGTTTAACAATAGTGTTTCAACTTGTGTACATCCATACCCAGGGTAGTGTCCCGCGAGGTGCGGGACTGGCCCTGGGCTGATTTATTAAGCCCCTGCTGGGCATTTCAGCAGTGTCGCAACTTAAATACCACTATGATGGCAACTTGCTATCAGGCAATAAATTGTTTATCAAGTCAATATTTCTGAAGCCTCCCACATGAGCTTGCTTCTTGCTTCCCGCTTCTTGCTTCCCGCTTCTCGCTTCCCGCTTCTTGCTTCCCTTATTAAGTCAATATTTCTGAAGCCTCCTGCATGAGCCTCGATATTGCAAGTTTTTGCGGGCAGGCCTTTTCCGCGAGAGAATAATCAACTTGCGTGAGCCTCTCCCTGGCCTGGACCGGCAAGCCGGCGTAAACTTCACGCGCCAGGCCGTGTTCCCCGTAATCGCGGTAGTACATCAGGCACCTCATTATGTCGCTAACCGGCACCGCCCCTCCGACCGCCTCATGGCAGATACGGCCGCACCCGGCGCAGTAGCTTTCCTGCGTTTCGGCGGCAAATCTTTCCAGCAGCTCGAAATCGCTCCGGCTAAGGCTCGTCTGATTCCGCGCCGCCGCCACATTTGCCGAAAGAATCGTCAGGCTCGGCATCTGGGAGCAAATGCTTGCAATGTGCGGGTTTTCCAGTACGGCCATTATCTTGGCCTGCTTATCGGTAAAGCCGCGCTCTAGAAATCGTTCCGCGAACTTCAGCTCGGCTTCGCTCTCCGTCTTTTCCTGTTTGCCTCCCTGGGTTTTCATGGCGACGAGCCCGATTCCCTTATCCGTACAGGCAGCGATCGCTTGTTTCATCTTATCGGTGTTCATAACCCGGAAGTTGTAAGTAAACATAACGACATCGATCCAGTCTTCTTTGGCTGCGCTCAGCAGGTTGTCTTCCATATTGCTGTGAGAGCTGAATCCAAAGAATTTAATTTTGCCGGCCTTTTTCATTTCCGAAGCCCATTGCTTGAATGGCTTGGGCGAAGCAATTTGGCTGAAATCATCTATCGCGTGCAGGTAGAATAAGTCTACATAATCCGTGGAGAGCCTTTTAAGGCAGGCTTCAAGCCCCTCGGTCATGGCGCCTGGGTCCCTGGGGCGCAACTTTGTAGTGAGGAATATTTCCTTCCTTACATCAGGGTTTCGAGCGAAAAAGCGGCCATAGCCCTCCTCGCTCAAACCATTTCCATAGGCTTCGGCCGTGTCCCAGAAATTCACGCCCCAGGTGCGGGCCTGCCTGAGCAGCAGTTGATTATTGATCGTGTCGAACATTCCGCCAAGCGTGAGGACCGACACTTCGACGCCCGTTTTACCCAGCTTGCGCCGGGGGAGGACGGATTTCCCTGCGTCAGCCTGTTCCGGAGCGGCCCCGGCTTTGCCCACATCCAGCCCGGTTGAAGCTATTCCCGCCAATCCAATGGTTTTGATAAAGTTGCGGCGTGATAAACCTTTGTATTTCTCTTTTTGTTCCATTACGCGGCCTCCAGACATTTGGTGAAAATTTTATTCCTAAATTCTTAATTGACCTTCGCCTGAGCGATCCACAGCATCATTTGGTGATAGGCTTGCCCTGCTTGAGGTCGTATATCGGGCTGATCTTGAGATCGCCTGTGAGGAAATCCTCAGGTTTTTTCGAAATCAGATTGCCTCCAATTTCGATGAACCGAAGTTCGGCGTCAACGGGAAATCCGCTCTGGGCTGCCTTTTCCAGAAGGGCTCCGACCGCCCCGTATTCCTCGTCGGCCTTGCTTTTATGAAAAACCCTGCGCCACTCCATCCACTGGCCGGATTTGCCTTGGGTACGATCTACGAAAACGTAATATACAACCTTCCCAGGACAGTCTTCTTCCAGATAGAGTGTATATTCAAAGGGACCCGACAGGTCCTGCCGGTTTTTAATCCGGTCTTTTTGGCCGTCTTCGATAAGCCAAACCGCCGGATATGACCGGGATTTCCAAAAGTCTTTGACCTTTCCAAACACGTATTGCGGTTCGATTTCATCTGCAATGAAATTGCCGTTTAAAAAAGTCTTCGGGGGCGTGAATTCGGAAAGGCTGTTAAGATGGCGCAGCTTCGCAGCCCCATCGCTTATCGCCCAAACCGGGCTATAGGTGGTGAAAATCCCACAGATCGCCAGAAGGACCGTCAAAACCTTTAACATAGCTCTTCCCTTGTCTTTTGGGTTCCGGTTCACGTGTGAAATCCCGGCAGCACTCTCATGCCGGGTTGCTCCAACAACGAATCAATCGGTCCAGCGCATGGTAACAATTATTTGAGAGGCCGGCCACACTGATTTTTGAGATTCCGTTGCGTCCATGGACACAAGCGCGCAGGACGAAGGAGTGCGGTTGTTTAAATGAGTTATTGGTGGTAGTTTGCACATCAACCCCAAGCCTATTCATGGAGATTTTTCTGGACGACTTCACAGGCATCGACCCAAGGGGAAAATCCCCGTCCGAGATTGAACTGGAGTGGTTTAGCAACATCTACCGGCGTGATCTGCCTCAGCTTACCACAAGGGCCGTCATCATGGGGTGTTTGCTGGGCGCCGTCATGAGCGTGTCGAACCTTTACGTGGGCCTCAAGACCGGCTGGGGCCTCGGTATAGCAATAACCTCGTGCATTCTCTCCTTCACCCTTGGCGCTGTTCTCCGGCGCATGGGACTCCTCAGTTCCAACCTCTCGATTCTCGAAAACAACTGCATGCAGTCAGCCGCCAGTTCGGCGGGATATTCGACCGGCAGCACAATGGTGAGCGCGGTAAGCGCCCTTTTCCTCATACAGGGCCATCACATGCCTTTCTGGACATTGATGGCATGGACCGTCCTGGTGGCGATTCTCGGCGTTTTTCTGGCAATCCCTATGAAGAGGCAGATGATAAACATCGAACAACTTCCCTTCCCGAGTGGAATCGCAGCGGCCCAGACTCTGCGTTCGCTTTACGCCAAAGGAGAGGCGGCATCGAGAAAGGCAAAAAGCCTTGGGATAGCAGCCGCTTTTGGCGGTGCGACGGCGTTTCTTAGAGAAAACACTCTCTCCTGGTGGCCGGGCTACCTGAAGTTGCCCGCGATGATCGAATTTCCCGGCAGGCTTGCCGGACAGAACCTGGCTTCCTGGACTGTTTCCTTTGAGTTAAGTGGGATCATGGTGGCGGCTGGGGCGATAATAGGAATGAAGGTGGCCTGGAGCATGCTGGCGGGAGGCATCCTTAACTACTTACTGATCACTCCCTATATCTACGAAAGGGGAATAATCCACGGACTGGGATACAAAAATATTGTGGCCTGGAGCCTTTGGGGCGGGACTGCCCTGATGGTGACCTCAGGTCTGCTGACTTTCGCCTTTCAGTGGAAGACGGTTTGGAGAGCGATTGCCGGTACCGGACAGATTTTGCAGCGGAAGGGGTTGAAGAGCGCCGACAAGGGATCTAATCCGGATTTGAGCAAGATGGACGGAATAGAGGTTCCGGGAAGCTGGTTTATAGCAGGGCTTATTGTTTCCGGCATCGGGATAGTAGCGGTCCAGGTGGTCGACTTTTCAATCTCATGGTGGATGGGCGCGCTCTCGGTAATAATGACTTTCTTCCTCTCGGTCGTCGCGTGCCGCGCAACGGGAGAAACCGATATCACCCCGATTGGCGCAATGGGCAAGATCACTCAGTTATCCTATGGAATCATCGCTCCTTCGAACATCACCGCAAACCTGATGACCGCGGGGGTAACCGCAGGGGCGGCCGCTTCCTCCGCCGACCTTCTGACCGACCTCAAGTCGGGCTATCTTCTCGGGGCAAATCCGAGGAAGCAGTTCATTGCACAATTTTTGGGCATTTTTGCCGGGGCGGCGGTTATCGTCCCTTGTTTCTACCTTCTGGCGCCAACGCCCGACATTCTCGGCGGCGACAAATTTCCCGCTCCCAGCGCTCAGGTGTGGAAAGGGGTGGCCGAACTGCTCGCCAACGGACTCTCCAGCCTGCACGGCTCAGCCAGAATTGCCCTTGTCATTGGGATAGCTGTAGGCGCGCTGCTGTCGGCACTCGATCGCCTGGCGCCTTCGCGAATCCGATCTTGTCTTCCTTCAGCAATGGGTTTGGGGCTTGCGTTTGTAATTCCATTTTGGAACACGCTCTCTATTTTTCTAGGGGCCCTCATAGCATCGATTGTGCGAAAAACCCGTATGGAAGGACATATTATACCGGCGGCCTCGGGAATAATAGCAGGGGAGAGCCTGATCGGCGTGCTGGTCGCGCTTTTTTCAGCCGTTGGGGCGGGGTAGATTAGATATATTCACAGGACGAAAGATAAATATGGCGCAAAGGACCGCTGCGCCCGCTGCAAGGAATAGGGCCTGGAAACCCTCAAGTTCGCCTACATATCCCAGGATTACCGATCCGATGAACGCCCCGGCATCAATGCTTCCGGTGTAGGCCCCCGTGATCTTGCCCCTGACATTCTGGGGTTCCGCCCTGAGGGCATGGGCGTTCAGCGCGGGATAGAGCAACCCGTGGCCGCATCCGGTCACAAACCCCGAAAAAAAGAGCAGACCGCTTTCTTTCATGAACACCAGCACCAACAGCCCCCCGCCCATGAGTGCCAGAGCATATGGTATGATCCTGTCTTCGCCCTGACGGTCAATAAATCTGCCCCCCAACAGCCGGGTGAGGATCGCGGCGCAAGAGTATGCGATGTAATAGAGCGACATAAAAGAAATGCGCCTTTCGCTCGCATACGGCGATACGAACCCGTTTACGGCGGCCAGCCCAAACCCGAAAAGCAGGGCTATGGCGGCTATCATGAAAATCCGCCTCTTTTGGAGGACCAGAAAAAATGAGGACTCAGCCGGCTTGACCACG
>Ga0208188_1000525_pt1 | contig 23515 bp, 19 predicted proteins | sample June2015DPH_8_50_FD_184698 | JGI IMG/M metagenome (GOLD analysis project Ga0208188, IMG submission 184698) | Peatland microbial communities from SPRUCE experiment site at the Marcell Experimental Forest, Minnesota, USA - June2015DPH_8_40... | ecosystem: Environmental > Terrestrial > Soil >...
TCCTCGTCCCTGAAAAACCTTTTGATTCTTTCCATTGTTTTTCTCCTTTGAAATTTGTTTATTGATGCGGATTAACCTCGATTACGGTTTTGTCTTTCATGCCGTCACCCTTCGAGACCAGGTTGCCGCCCTCGATTGGTAATCGGTCATTCCACCGTGAAACTTAACAGACATAATTCACGCCTAGTTGTAGTTCCTCCAATTGTCGGCTTCAGCAAAAAAGAAAACCCGCTTCCTGTGAAGGATAGCGGGTTTACATGGAGGTATGACTATGTAGAGTCTCCCTGGCAACCCCGCTATCTTATCGACCTCTTGATCGACGTAGACCGGAAGCTTTGCGCCCTATCTTTTCAGATAGTTTGCCCTTCAGGCTAGGTAAAACATTTTTTCCAAAGAACCTTTTACTTTAATACACTTGATTAAAACGTACAATTATGTGCTTAATCTATTTGTCGGCTTCAGCAAAAAAGAAAACCCGCTTCCTGTGAAGGATAGCGGGTTTACATGGAGCTATGACTATGTAGAGTCTCCCTGGCAACCCCGCTATCTTATCGACCTCTTGATCGACGTAGACCGGAAGCTTTGCGCCCTATCTTTTCAGATAGTTTGCCCTTCAGGCTAGCTAAAGCATCTTTCTCAAAGAACCTTTTGCTTTAATACCCTATTAATATAAGTCCAAATTTGTGAGATGTCAAGAAAAAATACCTGGTTCCAATCCGGGAACCCATCATTTATTCAATTCAATAATACCAAAGTAGAAGATCCGTGTAATATCCGCTCGGCACCTTGATCTCTCATATCCGGCATACTGCCGGCGGACCTCAGTTCACAAATGGGGAAACCAGCTTTTCCGGCGGCTTGCCCTTCAGTGATCCCGTTCAACAAGTATATCGGCAAGAGGTGAAAAAAAGATTAATAAAAAATGAAGGGTTTTGTAAAATTTTTTCGGATCTCGCCGAGCGCTTGCCGGAATGTAATAGGGATACTTTTTCTCCCAAGATTCCTGTGGACCTGGAATTCATGCGCTGATCGCCTTAAACCTGAATAATGCGTCAACTTGACCCACAATCGGGGCCGAACCGCATTTCTGGGTTGGATTCCGTCCGAAAAAGCTTTTGGAATGTCGAATGTCCGTAAATCATACGATATTCCAAATCAAACCCCGCAAGAAAAATGCCGATCTGACTAAAATCAGGAAAAAATAAGGTGGTTTTGAGGCCTCGCATCAGAGACTGTCCGGCATCTCAGAAGCGCTTAACAAATTCCCACCCCGAGCTGCGAAAGTGACTTAAGTGATCCCATTGCAGCGAGAATCCGACCCAAAATTGATTGCCGCTACCCACTTTGGCGCCAGGAAATTGTCTATCTTCGAGTTGTCAGACAAGCTCTTCAGAGGGATTTTTCTGAAGTCAAAAGATGATTAACCGCTAAAGGGCACGCAAAAATTGTGGTTCGGCACGTGTGTTGTGTTATATAGGGGTCAAAAAAGTCCGTTTTCTCGGATACAACCAACGAAAGGCTACGAGTGCCACAGAACGAAAATAATACGCAAAAGCTGCTCACGGGGTAAAGCTCATTGAGACAAGGGTGTGAAGCTGCCATTTTGAGGTAGTCATGCCTGCCATGTGAAGCGAAAAAATATTGGGGCCGGTACCGACCATGTCAAAAGAGGACAAAATAGTAGATTTAGCATTAGGATTGGTCTGCACAGTTATTGTTGTCATCAGTGCTATCTTGATTTATCCGCTTAATATTAAAATTAAGCTTTGGCCAATATTTATAAAGGGGTTGCTGATCCTATTTTTGTTTATATTGACTATAATATATTCACGCCGTGATCCACGAATAGCTCGTATTTCACGAATAGTTTTATGGGGTCTTATATTAACCAATGTATTCGAGCTGCCTATTTATTTTACATTTAGACTTGACATACCTTTCAATGACAATATGCTTGCATTAATTGACAGATCAACAGGAATGGAGATACCAGTAATACTTACGTATCTGCAAACACATCCATATATCAGAATAGTTTTAGATTACCTCTATGACTCACTTATATTATTAATCGCAATTTCACTTATTCTTCCGCCCATGCTTGGTCAGACAGGCAAGGGCAACGAACTGCTTTTGGGCGTTACCTTGTCCGCGCTGGCTACAGTATTTATTCTTTTTTTCCTCCAGGGAATCGGTCCATGGGTTGAATACGCGCAAATTCATGCAACCAGCTCTCAGCAACATGCCACTCAAGTGCTCCATGCTCTTAAATCAGGAGAGCCCGTTATCTTTGACCTTGGGTACCCGGAACCGCTGGTCGCATTCCCTTCATGGCATACAATTCTTGCTATGCTGAGTGCTCTGGCGCTCGCACGTATACGTGTAGTACGGTGGGGCGGCGCTGTATGGGCTGCCGGAATTATTGGCTCATGTGTAACCACCGGTTGGCACTACACATCAGACGTTATAGCGGGCCTCTTGCTGTCGTTGTTAGCTGCCTGGGTTGTCCGCCTGATTTTACGGCGCAGCATAGAACCGGAAATCAGGGAGGAGACAAATACCATCTGCGGGCGATGAGCCAATTTCAGGGTCTTGTGAGGCACAACGAGAAGGCCAAAGAGAATGGGCAGGCCGGATAGCTGTCCCTGCCGTTTTCCCCACGAGCATAACCGCATCCCCCCTGACTCGCCATGACGGATTTTGGTCTGGGAGCATAAAATCCTCCGTAAGCGTTCACTGGAAGATGAAGCTGCCTCGCGGAACGTGGAGATTCGCTGTGCGGCGCTATCGAAGATGTCCCGCCAAGGAAGTGAGGTGGAATCAGAAAGCAGCCCGGGCCAAACCGAAAGTCTTCGTACCACCTTTTTTACGACGGCCTCGATCCATTGCCCCCTACCTGTCCAAATTCAAGAATGTCATTTAGCGCCGGCAAGCGAGGCCCATTTGGATTCCTTGCAGTATGGGGATCTTCATGATAAAGGTGAAATTGATCGAAGCTCCTTTACAGTCTGTCCCGGATTGCTTTTTGAGGTTACATATCGAATGAAGACTTCCGATAAATCATCACGCATCGACCTGGGCAGACTGGCGGCTGTTGCGATTTTCGCCTTCTTTATGGTCATCAGCATTCTGGCAGTACAAAAAGACCTGAAGGCCTTCTTTCCCCTTGACGCCGTGAAGTGTCTCTTACTGGCCCACCGTCTGCTGGTGGCGGCTTTCTACGTTCTGGTCATTGCGCTTTACTTTGTGAGGGACAGGGCGAGCGCGACCACCCGGTCTTTTCCCGCCAGGCTGATCGCCGTGACGGCAACTTTTCTTCCCTTTCTCATTCCCTTTCTCGGGGACCCGGCCGGCTCGGGCCATTTTCTCCGCCCGGCTATCCTGGCGATTTCGAATGTCATCATACTGTCCGGCATGGTATTTGCCGTGGCGGCGCTCGGCACGCTGGGGAAAAGCTTCAGCATCATCCCCCAGGCCCGCAGGCTGGTCGTGCGCGGGCCGTATCGGTTTGTGCGGCACCCCATATATATTGGAGAAATTACAGCTATGCTCGGGGTGACCCTGGCGGGTATCTCCATTCCCAAAATTCTCGTTTTCTTGCTGCTGGTCGGCTGCCAGGTCTACAGGGCTATCCAGGAAGAAAAGCTGCTGACCACTGCCTTCCCGGAGTATGCTGACTATGCTGCAAAGACGGCGCGATTTCTCCCCGGCTTGTTTTGAATGCGGGACGGATTAGATATTTTCAAGTAAACAACCCCACCCATAGGGTGGGGCTTTAAATTCAGCCCCCCATAGGGGGGCAAAGGCAACTCCACCGCTTAGGGATGTTGCTACCGTTTACCGGTTGTCTCCGTGCCGCTTCTTTTCGTGCGATATTGTTTTTACCTCACCGTTGCTGCAACCACGTAGGACACGAGAGACAACAGCAAGCGGCCACAGGCCAAGCCCATACGGGGCAGGCGTAGCCACTCGACATGACCACGCCCACAGGGCGTGGGTTTTTACAGCGAACTAAAAATAAACCCTGTTTAACATTGGATAATTGGCGTGCTCTACCGTTTTTGGTTGCATAACACAGCGAGTGCATGCCGTGGAAGCCTGAATGAGGTGGCTTGTTCCCGTTCGAAAGATTAAGATCCATACACTTTTTTTGGAGTATAATACCGGCAGAAAACAAATCTTATTTGCCATGGCTAGCCATTAAGGCTATCCTGCAGTTGCCGCTGACCCGTCTTTTCTTCAGGGACTGTTTTAGCCATGACGAATATACATCCCCTTGCCCTCGCCGGTTTGATAGTGGCGTTGATCTCCGCTCTAATAACAGATATCCGCTCACATAAAATTCCCAACTGGCTCACTTACCCAACAATATTTCTTGCAATTCTCCTTTATTTCGACGTAGATGGTTTACGAGGGCTGCTTTTCAGCGTTGAGGGGCTTGGATTAGGCCTGGTTTTGCTGATGCCGGTCCATATGCTTGGCGTGATGGGCGCAGGTGACGTAAAGCTTATGGGGGCTGTGGGGGCAGCGCTCGGCCCGGGACATTTGTGTTACGCCTTTTTGTCCACTGCGATTGCAGGCGGAATTTATGCTTCGATTCTCGTCATTTGGCAGGCCGGGAGTCTTAAAGATCTTGCTTCAGGGCTTTACTCCGCCCTTCGGACATTGGTTTTGATAAAAGAGCCGCGCTTTCCACGTGCCGATGCCCGGGGGCTGGGCTCGAAACTGTATTATGGAGTGGCTATTTGCACGGGGACTCTTGCCTACATCTGTTTTGAGGTATATCGGGGCAATATTTCCGCCCCCCTTTTCTAAAGAGGGGCGGGGGGGATTATGTCGGAACAGGATTTCGAGTTTTCATGCAAAAGACAGGTGAGACATGGGAAAACTAAAAGCACTCATCCCTTTCGTACTGGCGCTGGTCATTGCTTTGACCGTTACGGTCCTGATTTACAATTGGATGAAGCACAAGTCTAACGTGCCGGTGGTATCCAGGGTGGTCCCCGAAGACCGTGGCAAGATCGTTCTGGCAGGCGACGATCTTTCCTGGGGCACCAAGATTTCGGCGGACATGGTCAAGACGGCACCGATCGCCAAGGAGTACGCGCCTGCCGGGAACTTTTCGAACCCGTCCGAACTGGTGGGGCGCGTGCTCGTCACGCCGGTCAAGCAAAACGAGCCCATTATCGAGTCCAAGCTTGCGCCCAGGGACGTAACCACCGGCGGGGTCAGCGCCGTTGTACACGAGGGCATGCGCGCCCTCGCCGTTGCGGGCGACAAGGTTATAGGGCTTGCAGGCCTCATTCAGCCGGGCAACTTCGTGGACATTCTCGTTACGGTTCAGGACCCGCTAAACGACAAGCTGCACCTAACCAAGATCGTGCTCGAAAATATTCGGGTCCTCGCGACCGGCACCATGATCGACAACAAGGGGGACAACACCAAGCCGGCGCCAGTGGACGTGTTCACGGTAGAGGTAACGCCGCAGGAGGGCCAGGAGCTTTCGCTTGCCTCGAGCCAGGGAAAACTTCATTTCGCGCTGCGTAATGTTACGGACAAAAACCCGGCCCTAACGCTCGCCTCAACGGTCCCGGAACTGCTGGAAGCCTATAGGCCGCAGATGCAGAAGGTTTCGGGGCCTGCTGGCGAAGCCACAGACAAAAGAGTCTCCAAAATGTTCGTAATCAATGGGCCAAAAAATGCAATTGAATGGGTATCGTTTTAAAGGGGCTTGAGACGATACCGGTTTCGGGGGGGGGAGTAACACCGCCAGTAGGAGGATGGAGCAGATGTGCAGCCGTTCAGGTACGGGAACAGGTAAGATAAAGTTGTTTTTGGCGGCTTTTGCCCTGGTGCTGGTCTTTTACGGCGGATGCCCAGGCGCCGGTGTCGAGGTAATCTCCGGGAAAGGGAAAAAGGTCAACCTGGAGGAGCATAAATCCTTCATTATCACGAGCGACGTCCCTATTTCAGGGGTTTTATCAGGCGACGAAAGGGTGGCTACCGTGAAGGTGGTCCCAAGTATGCCACAGCAGGTGTATGTTTTCGGAGTCTCTTCCGGCGTAACAAACATAACCGTGTGGCAGGCTGAAGAAAAAGTTCCGATCGTTTATGACGTAGAGGTCACTCCGGACGTTGCGAGCATAAAGGAAAAGATACGGCGTCTTTTCCCGGAGGAAAAAGACTTGCGAATAAGCGCCACCCGCGATTCGTTGACCCTTGCGGGGAGTGTTTCGAGTATATCGGTCCTTTCACAGGCCATGGCTCTGGCCGAAGCATACGGGGGGGAAAAAAAGGTCATAAACATGCTCCAGGTCTCCGGGGTCCACCAGGTTATGCTGGAGGTTCGCGTAGCCGAGATGCAGAAGACCTTGACGAAGCAGTTGACGATCAACTTTACGGCGCTGGCGAGCGGTAGTTTAGGAGCCGGCCTGATTGGGAACCCGGGGTCGGTGGTGAGCCCTCTGACCGCTCTTAACCCATCACCACTAAGTATCAACCTCGCTCCGGCCACCAATGCCCTTTTTCACATCGCAGGCAATCCGTCAGTGACCGCCTTTATTAATGCGCTCAAGCAGGACGGCCTGGTGAAGGTGCTTGCCGAACCGACGCTCATGGCGCTTAGCGGGCAGACCGCCAAGTTCATGGCCGGCGGCGAATTTCCAGTACCCGTCCCACAGGGCCTCGGCACGGTGGGCATCGAGTATAAGCCTTACGGAGTGACCCTTAAGTTTACCCCAACAGTGCTCGACGGCAACAGGATCAGCATGAAAGTCGCCCCCGAGGTGTCCGAGCTTGACTTTTCCAATGCGGTTAGCATCTCGGGAACTACAGTCCCTGCCCTGACAACCCGTAGTGTTGAGACGATCATAGAGCTTGGCGACGGGCAGAGCTTTGCCATCGCAGGGCTTCTGCAGGACAATATCACGGAGACGATCGGCAAGTACCCTTATCTGGGAGATGTCCCGGTATTGGGCACTCTTTTTCGGAGCAGCTCGTTCCAGAGAAACGAAACGGAGCTGGTAGTCATCGTTACGCCACACGTGGTGAAGCCGCTGGATTTAAGGAACCAGCCTCTTCCGACCGACCGATATGTTGAGCCCAGCGATACGGATTTCTTTTTAAGGGGCCTATTGCAGGGTTGTGAGAAAGCTTCTCCTCCTCCGGTTTGCAAGGACAGTAAGGCGGGACTCGAAGGAGATTTCGGGCATGCTTTGCCTAGATAGCCTGGGGCCAGAAGCGAGAAGCAGGAAGCGGGGAGCAGGGAGTGAAAAACCTGGGCCCCCGGACTAGACAATTCCGGGGCAGGGTTGTCAGGGGTCCAGAACTTGGCTAAATTATTGAAAATATCTGGATTCCGGCCTGCGCCGGAATGACGGTCTGTGTGGGCAGTACTTAGGTAACGGATTACTAACTCAGAACACCAGCTTCCGTAAGAAGCTATTGAAAATAAAGGGATTCCGGCCTGCGCCGGAATGACGGTTTGTGTGCGCATGGAAATTGAGTTTTGGAAACGGGGGACTAAGATGAAATGCAAAACCGCAATAATGGTCATACTTCTGCTCGCCACCTGTAGCTCTTCGGCGTTTGCCGGCTGCTGCAATCCCGGTTGCTTTTATTATAAGTGCGAGCCGAGGGACGATTTCGGCAAGGCATACACGCTGGCCAAGGCAGGCCAGATTTTGAACCCGGACGCAGGGACGAACCTTGAGCCGGTCGAGGGGATCGACGGGCGTGCAGCCGAAAAAATAATGAAAAATTATGTGGAAAGTTTCAAGCCTTCGGCGGCGGCGCCATCGTCCGGAGGCATGACGGCGGTTGCCGTCACCCAGAACCCGAGCACGTCCACCCATTAGCATCAGTTTGTCCCCGTTCCGGATGCGGGAGAAGATTGAGATGTACACCAGGCAGAAGGAAACCGGGCAGGCACGGTCAAGATTAAGAAATGAGCGAGGCGCTTCATTGGTGGAGTTCGCACTCGTGTTGCTGCCATTGACGTTGATCATTGTCGGCATTTTCGAATTTGGTTTAATGATTTACAATAAGCAGGTTGTAACAAATGCGAGCAGAGAGGGGGCGAGTGCAGGCATAGTTTCGCAGCAGCCCAGGGTGACGCTTGCCAAGATACAGAGGGTGGTCAACATGTACTGCACTAATAATCTCATCACGTTCGCCTCCACGAACCCTTCGCCCACCACACAACTCGGGCTAAACGACACCGGCGCCGCTTATCCCGGCAGTCCAGGTGAGGGTTAGCATGTCCGCTGGAAATAATGGGGGTCCCGTGAAGAATTGGTTTGCCCCTAACATAGGAATAAGCACCTCCAATATGAGCGCCACGGCAACAGCCGTCATGGCATCTCCCGGTACTGCTCTGCCGGGCGCCTTCCTGCCAGTGGTCACAGGTCAGGTCACGGCCAACGAGGGGAGCACGTACAACAGCCCCAGCGGCCTCTCTTTCGGGAGCCTTGACCTCTTTTTCAAGGCGCTTGGCAACGGCGTTAATGGATGGACTTCAATTCGTCTTCCAGCAGCAAGTTGCCAAAGGGGGATATGCGGGTTACCATTGCCAATAGAGGCAGTTTCCCCGCTACAATTCCATTCCTTAAGGATATGTTTATTGGTAAGGGTGGCCCTGCCGGCACTAACGATTGTGCGTTTTCCCCTCCCAAACTGGTAAAATAGTGCGGGCACAACCGGAAAGATTATACCCTTTCCCGATTTGGCGCCTGCCTTCCCGTTCGGAATTTCCTCTCTTAAATGGGGGGAAGGGGGATTTTGCTTGAATTAGGTGAGTTGTTGCGAGGAATGAGGAAATATCATGGCCGATGACGTCATCCTTGTAAGACTTGAGGTAAAATCGACGGAGCTGAGGGAGACACTCGGACGCATCATAAGTTCCACGGAAGGATTCCGCCTTCGTGACCCCGGCGATTCCGGCCCCTTCGAACTTCTCATACTGGAACTGGGGAAGGACGTTGACCGCGAATTCCAGATAGTGCAGTCCTTTTCCAACATGGGGACGGTAAGAGAAATCTTTCTTACAACACCGCAGCAGGACCCCAATGTGCTCGTCCGAGCCTTGAGGGCGGGCATAAGGGAGTTTTTCCCTCAGCCTGTCAAGGAACAGGAAGTGCGGCAGGCCCTCGAGAACTTCAGACAGCGCCGGGACTCGGGAAAAGATAATATAAAAGCGGACAGGACCGGAAAAATCATTAACGTGGTGGCGAGCAAGGGGGGTGTCGGCAATACCACCATTGCGGTAAACCTCGCCACCAACCTGGCTGACATCAACAAGAAACAGTCAGTTGCTCTGGTCGATATGAACCTGCTGTTCGGAGAGATCCCCCTTTTCCTGGACATAAAGCCCTCTTTTGACTGGGGAGAGGTTGTCAGGAGTATAACACGGCTGGACGCCATGTTCCTGATGAGCATTCTTCACCGGCACAGCTCCCAGGTCTATGTGCTGCCTTCCCCGGACGAATTGAACGTGACCCATCAGCTCACCACGGACATAATCCAAAAGCTGCTGGCTCTGATGCAGTCGATCTTTGACTACACGGTAATAGACTCGGGGCGCATCTCGGACGATATCTCCCTCAGGGCCATCGAGTTGTCCGATACAGTGCTCGTTACCTGCATATTGAGCGTTCCATGCCTGACCAACGTTAACAGGCTCACGAGGGTGCTCTACGATAGCGGGTTCTCTCCGGGCGAAAATGTCAGGCTTATCGTCAACCGATATCTGGAAGATACCTCGATTTCGTTGAAAGAGACGGAGGAAAGCGTCGGGATGAAAGTGTCCTGGACGGTCCCCAACGATTTTGCAACAACGATGTCTGCGATCAACCAGGGGAAGAATCTTTCCGAAGTAGCGGTGAAGTCGGCCGTTGCCCGCAGCATCCGGCAGATTGCTATGGATTTGTCGGACACCGAAATCCGCGAAAAAAAGAAGGGCTCATTTATAGGCAGCCTTTTTAAAAGAAGTTGATCCGATCCCCAAAATCCCCCCTTTGTTAAAAGGGGGAAACAGTGCGCCCTCCTTCACTAAGGTGGGATTGCAGGAGCAAGAAAATAGTGAATCTTTTCAGCCGATCGTCTAAGAGTTCGGAGAACCGTGCCGCCCAGGCGGAACCGCTCGCTCCTGCTCAACGGGCCCTGCTCAGGAAAACGGGAATGCGGTCCAAGGTCCCTAATGAGTATTACGAACTCAAGACCAGGATACACGACCGCCTGCTGGACCTTATGGACCTGTCCCTGCTGGACACACTCGATCCGGATGTGCTCAAACCTCAGATAAGACGGCTCGTAGAGCAGATGCTCCTCGAGGACAAAGGGCGCGTACCTCTCAATCAGAATGAACGTGAGCTGTTTTTCACCGAAATCCAGGACGAGGTGTTCGGCCTGGGGCCTCTCGAACCGTTTTTGCAGGACCCTACCGTCTCCGACATTCTGGTCAATAATTACCGGCAGATATATATCGAGCGTTTCGGCAAGCTCGAAGCCACGGAAGCCAGATTTAAAGACAACAACCACCTCAGAAAGATCCTAGATAAGATTGTCTCAGCCGTTGGCCGCAGGATCGATGAGTCTTCTCCCATGGTCGATGCCAGGCTGGCGGACGGTTCCAGGGTCAATGCGATTATCCCGCCGCTTTCGCTGGACGGGCCTGTAGTATCGATCCGCCGGTTCAGCAGAGAGGTGCTCGAGATAAACGATCTGATCACGCTGAAGACTTTGACCCCGGAGATCGCGAACCTTCTGCAGGGAATAGTCCGGGCCAGGCTGAACGTTTTAATCTCGGGCGGCACCGGGAGCGGCAAGACGACCCTGCTCAATCTCATGTCGCGGTTCATCCCGGAGGATGAGCGGATTGTAACCATCGAGGATGCCGCTGAACTCCAGTTGAAACAGGAGCACGTGGTGCGCCTGGAGACCCGGCCCGCCAATATAGAGGGCAAAGGAGAAATCAACCAGAGAGACCTTGTCAGAAACTCTCTGCGAATGCGTCCAGACCGGATAATCGTTGGAGAAGTCAGGGGGCAGGAAGCCTTCGACATGCTCCAGGCGATGAATACGGGACACGACGGTTCCCTGACCTCCATTCACTCCAACTCGCCCAGGGACGCTCTCATACGTGTGGAAACGATGGTCGCCATGGCAGGTCTGGAAATACCGGCCGAGTTTTTGCGAAGATATATCAGTTCAGCAATCAATGTCATCATCCAGACCGCCCGGATGGCTGACGGAACGAGGAAAGTCGTCAGCATCCAGGAAATCACCGGCATGGAGGGCAATGTGACTTCGCTGCAGGAAATATTTGTTTTCGAGCAGACCGGGGTCGGCACCGACGGCAGGGTGATGGGGAGGTTCCGGGCCACTGGGATCAGGCCCAAATTTATCGAAAAATTCCTCGTCATGAATATTCCATTCATGGCAACGATGTTCGACCCCGGCATGTATTTTGAGGTGTAGAAGTAGGAAGCAAGAAGCGGGGAGCGGGAAGCAGGGTTGGGACTGAGGACTGAGGACTGAGGGGGGAATGGTGAATGGGTTTAGACTGAAGGGGTTTAGGCTGAAGGTCTGAAGGCGAGAGCAAGGAGCGGGAAGCGGGAAGCAGGGAGCAGGGAGCAGGGAGCAGGGAGCAGGGAGCAGGGAGCAGGACTTGACAGGTCCGGGGCAGGCTTTGCAAGGCGATTTCCCTAACTCCATCTGTTTTTTTCTTCGCGGCTTCGTGTGAAAAAATTTTGAGAGGCCGAAATGTACGTCATCGTAGTACTCGCCATATTTATTGTTTGTCTTTTCCTCATGGAGACATTCCGCCATGCTTACATCAGCATGATGAGACCCGAACTCAAGACTGTCCGGACACGCCTCAAAAGACTTCCTTCCACCGCCCACGGACCCGGGTCCGTCGATATCCTTCGCAGGAGGGTGTACAGCGATATAACATGGCTCAATCACATCCTTGCACATATACCCGGCATAAGGAAGCTGGACAATATCATCGTCCAGGCCAATATCGAATACAGTATCGGCTTTTTCCTGCAGCTTTCCCCCCTTCTCGCCCTGGCAGGATACTTCGCCGGCCGGGCGGCGTTGGATGGCGGGGAGATTTTGCCGCTTTTGTTCGCGGTTGTTCTGGGATATGTTCCATTTGCCTATTTACTCCGCAAGAAAAAACAGAGGCTGAGAAAATTTGAAAGGCAGCTCCCGGAGGCCCTCGAACTGGTTGCCCGGACGCTTCGCGCAGGACAGGCTTTTTCCGGAGGGCTGAGCATAGTTTCCCAGGAATTTGACGACCCTATCGCAACGGAATTCGAAAGAACGCTGGATGAGATAAATTTTGGCGTGGCGGTCCCGGAGGCCCTGCAAAACCTTGCCGCAAGGGTCGATTGCCCCGATGTCAAATTCTTCGTGGTCGCAGTCGTCATCCAGCGCGAATCGGGTGGAAACCTCTCCGAGATTATCGAGAATATTGCCCATGTAGTCCGGGAGAGGTTCAAACTAATGGGTAAGATCAGGGTTCTCAGCGCGGAAGGGAAGTTCTCGGCGATTATCCTCTGCCTGCTTCCGTTCCTCATCGGCTTCGTGATCTATCTTTTGAACAGGGATTATATAATGATCCTTGTAGAGGACCCGATTGGAAACTATATCATCGGTGCGGGTTTGGTGATGATGTTGCTTGGAATCATCGTTATGAGGCAGATGATACAGATCAAGGTGTGAGACGATTCTGTCGTGGGCGCACGTGTTTAGGGCTAGTCCGTAAATGAAACCTTTGCGCTCGCATCCGGCTTTTGGTCGGCTTTGGCCGCTCCTCAATCGCAAAATCCTAGACGTAGCCCAGCTACGCCTGCGGTTTTGCTCAATCTTCGCGACCAAATCAGTCTCAAAATCCGGCGCAATCCCTAAGAGGCTTATTTACGGACAAGCCCTTTTAAAAAGTCCGCTTTTTTTAAATGGGCAGTGAAATCCCCCCTTCAGGAAAGCGGGGACCTTATGCTTGCCCCTGAAAGACATCTGCTTTTTCCCGAGGATTAAAATGGCTGAAGCCGACTTATTCCCGATTATTGCCGCCGTCATGGTTTTCGCATCTTTTGCGCTTTTCTTTGCGGCGATATATTTCTATTTGCGCTACGTTGCCGAGCGCAAAAGAGTGATAGAAAGGATCAAGACAGAGCCAATAGAATTCACACTGAAAGACGCAGGGGGCAAGACCGCCGGGAACGAGCCGGCAAGCTCTCTGGGCGCCGTTTTCGGGGTCCTGCAGAAGGTGGGAAAGATTGTCCGGGCCGATGACAAGGCGGATGCGAAAGAAAAGCGCCTCGCCTTTCTCAGGGCGGGCATTCGCAGTGAAAACGCGCCTCTTGTGTTCTGGGGGGCGAAGTACGTAATGGGGGTCCTGTTCCCCGCCGCTTTTATTTTCTCGACACCGCTATTCCTGAAACCGATGAAGCCCTCCGTGACCCTTGTATTGAGCCTTTGCCTCGTAATGGCTGGTTTCTACATCCCCGATCTCTGGCTGAAGCTGAAGACCTCGGGCAGAAAAAAGCAAATCCGCGACGCGCTCCCCGATGCGCTCGACCTTCTTGTGATTTGCGTCGAGAGCGGGATGGGGCTTGATGCGGCCATGAACAGGGTGGGAGAAGAAATCAGGATCAAGAGCCCGGCAATCAGCGACGAATTCAGGCTGTTCAACCTGGAAGTGAGGGCGGGCAAGGCAAAGCGGGACGCTTTGAAAAACCTGTCGCTTCGAACCGACCACGAGGACGTCAACAGCCTGGTAACGTTATTGATCCAGACGGAAAAATTCGGCACCAGCATTGCCCACTCCCTGAGGGTCTATTCGGACTCCTTCAGAGCTAAAAGGACGCAGAGAGCAGAAGAGATAGCGGCGAAGCTTCCGGTTAAAATCCTCATACCTCTGGCCTTGTTCATCTTTCCGTCCATGTTTATAGCGATCCTTGGGCCCGGGACCATTAGAATTTTTCGCCTATTTTTAGGCTCAGCTGCCAAATAGTCAGGCCGGAGATTATCGGAGCTCATAGATGTATATAATAGCGTTGCCGCCAGGGGTGTGCACTGTTTCCAACCTTTCAAGGGGGGGCGCCGGGGTGCGGAAGATTTTTGCCTGGTTCGCAATTATCGCTTTGACCGCATCGGGAACCTTCGGGTGCGCGTCCGATAATTCACCCGCTGCGGGTCAAACCGGCTATTCCAAGCAGATCGAACAGCAGAAGAGGATGTCCCAGGAGCTCGATGCGCCGAAAAAGCTCCCGGAAATGACCGACGACGACTATGAAAGACTGGGAGACAACTTCGTCCAGCAGGGGGACCTCGAAAAAGGTTTCATGCAATACGACAAGCTGCTCCGGAAGAAGCCGGACAATGGCCGCCTTCTCTACAAAAGAGGCATGGTTTTCCTCGTGAAGGACCGCTCTACAGAAGCGCTGGGGGATTTTCAGGAGGCGCTGAAGAAAGAACCCGGCAATGCTCTTCTTCACCAGGGCGCCGGCGAGGCGCTCTTCAAGTTGAAGCGTACCGATGAAGCGGAAAAAGAGTTTCAGCTTGCCCTGAAGTCCGATGGGAAACTTTGGCTGTCGCACAATTTCCTCGGTATTATCTATGATTACAAACAACGTCCCGACCTTGCCGTCGAGCATTACCAGGCTGCTATTTCCATAAGACCTGAGTGGGGGGCCGTCTATAACAACCTGGGAGTGTCCCGGACACTGCAGGGAGAGTGGGAAATGGCTGTCGTGGCATTCGAGGACGCCATCAAAAGAGGCTATTCAGACCCGCAGGTGGGGAACAACCTGGGATTGGCCCTATGCCGGCTTGGAAGAGATACTGAGGCTATCGAGGCCTTCAAGCGTTCGGGTGACGAAGCCCAGGCTTATAACAATCTCGGCTCCTTTCATCTGCAGCAGGGCGACTACGAAAAGGCCGTGAGCGCCTTTGAGAAAGCGATTAAACTAAGGCCCACCTTTTACGCGCAGGCGAGTGAAAATCTGAAAAAGGCGCAGGCGGCCCTTCATTCCCAACCCGCTTCAGAACCGGCCGGTTCGACAGAGGCCCCTAAGAAAAAACCGGATGATGCCCCTGCTGTTTCGCAGGCGTTCCATGATCGAATTAGATGATTCGCTGCCCGATTGTGAAAACACCCGCGCAAATGCCCGCACCCGGCGGCCTGGTTCACTTGTTATCAGGTGAATATCCGCTGGCGAAGGTCCTGCCGCCGCCGAAGGCAGTGGCGACCTTGGCTGCGGCCCTGCCGCCAATCGGTGCTCCCGGTGCCATGAGGTCTCGGAACTGCCGAGTTTTCGCAGTGGTTCTTGCTGCCCTATGTCTTCTATCAATATCGCGGGTTGTGCTGCCCGAGTGCCGCGCGAACATAACCGAGGGGCTCAAGGCTTACAGGCGTGGGGACTATGGCGGCGCCTTCAGGAAATTCGCGCCGCTGGCGGAGCGAGGGAATGTTAAGGCCCAGTATTATATAGGCTATATGTACCTGAAAGGAGAGGGTATCGGCACGGATTATAACAAGGCTTTCAAATGGCTCAGCAAGGCTGCAGCGAAAGGAAACTCCAAGGCCCTGTTTCATCTGGGGTTCATGTACTACACCTGACTCGGGGGCGCCCCGTGACTACACCGAGGCTGCACGCCTCTTTTCCAGCGCCGCAGAACGGGGTGAAGCGATTGCACAATTTTTATTGGGACAAATGTACTATGAGGGCAAAGGCGGTCCTCGCGATTACGCGGAGGCGGTTGCCTGTTTCCGCAAAGCAGCCCTGGGTGGTATCGCCTCCGCGCAACACAATCTGGGTGTAATGTATGAGCGCGCATGGGGTGGGGAGCAAAGCGCCGGCGAGGCGGCCAAATGGTTTCGCAAAGCCGCGGAAAAAGGACTTGTCGAGTCTCAGTTTAGGATCGGCCTCATGTATGCCGATGGAAACGGGGTGGACCGGGATTACGTCCTTGCCTATATGTGGTTGAGCCTCGCCGCAGAACAAGGCGAAGAAAATGAAATCGTATCTCGTGACTTGCTTACCGGTAAAATGGCCGCTGAAGATGTTTCGCGTGTACAAGAACTGACCAAAGAGTGGAAAAAGTCTCATGATTAACGCGCGGCGGCCGTCAACCTAAAGGTCTTACCGAACTCCAGCCAATGCGTGTGGACCTTGACCGTCCACGATGCCCTCTATTTGTGCTTATGTTCAGACCGCCTGCCCACTGACAAATCATGCCGTTTGAAAGCTCTTAGTGTAACTGTATCACGATTCCCGAATGAGGGGCCGGTTTCCTTCTACCGATCCCGCAGCCTCCAATCTTCAATGCCTCCAAGGTAGTTTCGTGCGGGGGAAAGTCCGTCCAGTTGATGCACCATCCAGGTATACCCTGACCTGACACCGCCCGTGCAATAAAAGACAACAGGCTTTTCAGGATCTATATCATGAGATTGCAGGAGATGTTTGAGTCCGGCCCGGTCGATGGGCCTGCGCTCCCTGCCGGTACGAAATTCAGTCCACGCAATGTGGACTGCGCCGGGAATATGGCCCGTTATCCACTCCAGTTCAGAGCGGCAATCTATGAGGGTAAAAGACCTCTCTTTTGATTCCAGCTCCGATGTCTCCACATTGATTCTCGGTCTCAGACGCACCCTGTAGACAGAAGCGGGCCGGGTTGAACTCTCGGGACCCGTCGCAACCGGATAGCCCAGCCCTTTCCAGGATTGGATACCCCCAGCCGCTACGCGTATGGGACCTTCATGGCCCAGCCAAAGAAGCACCCAGGTTATCCAGCCTTCTCCGCCCATACTTTTGTCACCGTCACCATAAACGACCACGGGAGTGTCTTCAACCATCCCTATTTGTCCAAACGCAGCGGCAAGACGCTCAGGCGGCGCCAACCGATAAGCCCTGCCCTTTTCGTCTGTTCGTGTATAGTTCTCCCATGAAAAGGAAAGCGCCCCCGGGATATGCCCGGCAAGCCAGTCAGATTCAGGCCGGGCGTCGAGAATGATCCATTTGCCCTTGTCTTGAACCAACTCGGCGGGGTCGATAAGCGCCAAATCGAAGGCAGAAGCGCTTTTTGAAGCTCCTGCGAGGAAAAGGAAAAAGAATAGAACGAAAATTTTAGTTTTGGAGGCTGTCATTTCACCACGAATGCCACCTCGGGGGTTTCGACCGGCTCACTTTCCCCGCCACGCCACACCCTGGCACGTACGATGTATTCGCCGCGGGAAAGCGGCCATAAGAACTGATGCTCATCTTTTCCGGTCTCACCTGCCGGTTTTCCGTTCAGGACCCACTGGACTCTCGCAGGCTTGATATTTTTAGAGATTCTAAATGCAAAAGCCTGAAGTTCAGCGGGAATCCGGGGGTCCATTGCGATCTGGAGGCCGGGGGTGGGCTGAAGCAACTGAATGCCGGATGCCTGGTGCCGGCTTCCGGCTAAGCCTGGACCGGCAATTTCCAGGCCGGGCGCCGGTGTAAGGGATGAACTGATTATGCTCGACCTCGGGCTGGCGGGGACAGATTCCGGCCCCACATCGCTGTTTACAGCCCGGATCGAATGAAGTGAACATACTTCAACAGGAACTTTGCCTGGCTCGAATTTTTCGTCCATACGCGGACAGTCGGGGCCTGCAAGCATTCCGCTCACGGCGCATATGCTCACGGACTGCAGACCGGAGCACGAGGGAAAAGGGGCTGTTTCCGCGTCACGGTTCAGTTCCGCGAAGATGCCCCGAAGAACGAGCGCCGGGCCTATGGCTCCGGTTACTCCCCTGGTTGGCCGGTGGTCGAGATTTCCCATCCACACGCCGGCAGTGTATCCTTCGGTAAAACCGACTGCCCAGCAATCCCGATGGTCCGAGGAGGTCCCGGTTTTTACGGCTGTCTGGACCGGAAAGCGCAGCAGATGGCCTTCTCCGAATTCAAGGCGCCTTGCCTGTGGGTCCGATAGTATGTCGGCAATTATTGCAGCCGTACTCGCACCGATCACCGGACGGATTTCGTCGGAGGGCAGGCGGCGCTCGGACAGGGTCCGCAGAGGCCGGAAGGCGCCGTGGCGCGCCAGGGCCGAGTAAGCCTGCACAAGCTCGAAGAGGCTCACTTCTCCATCTCCTAAAGCGAGGCCATGTCCGTAGAAGTCAGCCGATCTATTGAGACCCGATATCCCGAGCGAGCGCAGCCACTGGAGAAACCGTTCGGTCCCCGTGAATTGGATCGTTCTGACGGCCGGCGTATTCAGGGAATTTCCCAGCGCAACCCGCAGCCGAAGCGGACCGTAATAAGTCCTGCTGTAATTGTGAAAACTGTGCAAACCCGAACCGGCAGCTTCAGAAAGAGGAGAATCTTCTATCAAGGTTGCGGCGGTCCAGCCCATTTCCATCGCAAGGGCATAAAGAAAAGGTTTCAAGGTCGAACCCGGCTGCCTCCGCACCGTGACCGCATCCACCCACCCTTGTGATTCTCCGGCTGAAATGCTTTCGCTCACCCATGCAAGCACCTCGCCGGTTCGATTGTCAACGACAAGGGCCGCCCCATCGCCCACGTCGCTTGATCCCAGCGCCTGGAGACGGTTCCACAGGATTTGCCGCACTTTTTGCTGCACGCGCCCATCTAGGCTGGTCGTTACCGTGCCACTGGAGTTCAACACCTCGGCCCCGGTGGTATCCAATACATAGTGAACGAATTGAGGCGCTTCGATCACTCTTTTGGAATGAGCAAATTCAAAGCCCTCCGAAAGAGCTGCCTGATTTTCAGCTTCACTTAGCAGAGCCTTATCGCGCATATGTGCTGCCAGCTTCGAAAGCCGCCTTTCAATTGACCTGCGCCCTCGTCTCGGATCGAGACCCGAAGGCGCCCGCACGAGGATCGCCAGGGCGAGGCTTTCCTTCACATTCAGGGTTGCGGGATCGCGGTCGAAATAGAACCGGGCCGCTTCAACGACTCCCCGCCTCTGATGTCCGTAGGGGACCTGGTTCAGGTAGAACTCCAGAATCTCGCTTTTTGAAAAACGTTTCTCAAGACGCACCGCCTCGATCCCTTCGAGCCATCTGGACCATACCGTACGAGGCCGCGGGTGAAGCATGCGCACGACCTGTTCTGTGATAGTGCTCGCTCCCCGAATCCCTTTCATGGCCCGCAGGTTTTGCGCCAGGGCGTGAACGCGGGCACGCCAGTCCACCCCGTTGTGGCTCGGAAAGCGCCTGTCCTCCGACTCTATAAACGCATTTTGTAACAGCGCCGGGATTTCGCGCAATGGAACCGTTTGAACGCTCCACCTGTTCTGATAGCTGATCGACAACGGATTGCCGATTCGGTCGACAAGCTGGGGCTTCCTTACCCCCGAGTCGCCGAACAAAAGCGTAGCGGGCATCGGTTGAAGGTCCCGGGCTGTTTTCAAACCAAACAGCGTCAACAGGATTCCGATAATGGAAAGCGTAAAAATGTAAAACTCTTTCACTTTCAGAATAAGGTCTCCCCTATTGGCTTTTCAGTTTATCACGTCTAAGCCTGATTTCTGTTCGTCATTTGAGGGCCTTTTCGGGTCACGAAGAACACGAAAGGCCACGAAGGTCAAGTACTTGATAAGTGTGTCTATCATTGTTTCCCCTAAATTGATTTAGGCTCAATTTACCATCGTGGAAGCCGTAGCGGCCTCCTCACTGGCAAAGTATAGTCCGGATGTGCCTCCAAATACCAAAGGATATGCTGACGACAGAAATTGCGAAATTTCTCATCTCGCCATAGTAGCTGCATATCCAACTTTGACAATCTCTGCTTAATTCTTTCTTGGTGCTTTTCCACAAATACTCTACCGGTATATGGGTTTAGTTTAGGCCATTTTCTATTGGGGCTGGAATGATGACCGTGAGGTACGGACGGATAATGATCAGGATCGGCTCCTGTGAAGTACCACTGCCTTTTAAATACTAAGTGCGGTCGAGGCGGTGTTTTCCTAGTCCCCTTTCCGGCACCTTTTGGGGTTGTTTCCTCAGTCCATGAACTGTTATCAGTTTCTAATTCAGAGTCCCTATCGTTGCCACGTTCAAAAAAAGGGACTCGAGGGTCTGCGGATAATGGGTCGGTATTTTCAAGCCATGCAGCCGTCTTGGATAAAATCAGTGGGGAAAGGAGACTTCTGCCCGATGTTCCGTTCAAAGTTAGACACAGAGTAGTTGAGGCATGTGGGTGATGACGTCGGCAATGTTGTGGCATGGCCACACCGTCATAGACTTTATAAAACCACTATAGCTTCACAAACCCTATCGTACTCGTCTTCAAGCACAGGCAGCAGAAGGATGGCGTTATCAGTAGTGCCTGCTCGGCCCATTGTCTCCAATTCCTTGCACATCTCTGCGAGCATCATGGCGCCGAGGTTTCCGCTGGTGGATTTCAGGCTATGGGCCGCTCTTTGCATAGCTGCTGCATCACCAAGGGTTATGGAGTGGCGGATTGTTTCAATTAGCTTCGGTGAGTCCTCCATATAGAGTTGGATGACCTGCTGGAGGAGACTGGGCTGGCCTTCTCTAACTCTCAATCTCAAACTTGCCAGGGTTTCGTAATTCAGATGGTCCAGGTGCGATAATCGATCTAAGAATCCTTCACCATGCAGGTTTGATCCTCCATTACCTCCATCCGACAACCGGCAGGCTTTGGATTGGTCCTGTTCTGTTTGATCTTCCCAAATGGTGTGCACCGGTATATCGGTCGTTGATTTAGATGGCAGCCAGCGTTTCAATACTGCGAACAACCGGTCCCGATTGAAGGGTTTGCTGAGGTAGTCGTCCATTCCGTCGGCGAGACACTGTTCATGATCTCCCTGCATGGCGTAGGCAGTCAGGGCAATGATTGGTGTGCGGCGAATGCTGAGACCTGGCTCGCTTCGATGCTTTATTTGCTGTATTTCTTTTTCCCTGATGATCTGTGTGGCTTCGTAACCATTCATTTCCGGCATCTGGCAGTCCATGAGCACAAGGTCAAAAGGAGTTTTTGAGATGGCTTCGAGGGCTTCTCGCCCATTTGAAGCCACTTCAACACTGCAGCCAAGGTCTTCCAGCATGTACAGCGCGACTTTCTGGTTTACAACATTGTCCTCGACAACGAGCACCCGTGCTCCAAACGCCACTTTGGTCTTATCGACCTCTGCAAATGTCGATGGGGAGCATTTCACAGATGAAGGTGCTATTACTGAAGTGATGGAGTTGAAAAGCTGGGACTGCCGGACGGGTTTAACGAGATAAGTGGAGATGCCGTGCCTGTGCATGGTTTCCGTGTCGTTGTCCTGGCCGATGGAAGTCAGCAGGATGAGTCGAACGGAAGAAATGGCGGAATCCGCCTTGATTGTGCGCGCCAGTTCCGGTCCGTCCATCCCCGGCATCATCATATCCAGTATCACCAAATCATAAGGATCACCCATCGAAGCTGCCTTTTTAAGCATTTCGAGAGCATTTTGGCCGTTTTCGGCACATCCGCTGCGCATGCCCCAAGACAGGACTTGACGATGCAGGATATCGCGGTAAGTTGCATTGTCATCGACGATGAGAACACGCAGGTCCTTAGGATGATGATGTCCGGCAACTGCTGGGCTCAGAGGATGGGAAGCGATTTTCAAGCGCACTGTGAAGCGGAAGACGCTGCCCTTATTGAGCGTGCTGTCGACCATGATTTTTCCACCCATCATCTCGCACAACTGCTTGCAGATGCCGAGACCCAAACCCGTGCCCCCGTATTTCCGCGTGGTAGTGGCGTCTGCCTGGGAAAAGGCTTCAAAAATATGCTCCCGGACTTCCGGGGCAATACCAATCCCTGTGTCACGGACTTCAAAACACAGGTGTGCATGATCTTGCTCTTTTCCCAAGGTGGTTATGCGGACGAAAACCTCTCCATGCTCAGTGAACTTGACGGCATTGTTAATGAGGTTTATCAGTGTCTGGCGCAAGCGGCCCGGGTCGCCTCGCAACGCCACAGGGACATCGTTGTGCAGATCGAGCCCCAGTTCGAGACCTTTCTTATGTGCCTTCTCTGCGAAAAGTTGTGTGGTTTCTTCAACGCACTCGCGCAGGTCAAAGTTGATGTCCTCCAGTTCCAGCTTGCCTGCTTCTATTTTTGAGTAATCCAGGATATCATTCAACACACTTAGAAGCGCTTCGCCTGACCGCAATACAATTTTAGCGATATTGCGCTGTTTATCATTCAGATCTGTTCCCAACAGCACTTCTGCCATGCCGAGCACGCCATTCATGGGGGTGCGGATCTCATGACTCATGTTGGCAAGGAATTGTGATTTGGCCAGGGTCGCTGCTTCGGCTGCTTCTTTTGTTGCAGCAAGTTCCCTGTGCTGCTCCGACAGCTCACGGTGTGCCTTATCCTTCACATACTCGAAAATAAACGAAAAGATTGCCACAACAATGAACGACAGGGCGAAGCAAGCAAGGAAAGGGGCGGAATAAACTGCCACCGGTGGAGAGAATTTCCGCAAGCACAGCGAAAGAATGAGCGAAGTGGCAATGACAAGGGTGCTGGCCAGCAGGCCTTTTCTTTTACCGAGCAAAAAGGAGGAAGCGAGCGGGAAGATAAATAGCCAGACCGTGTTTTCTATGCCTCCTATTACGAAATAATATACGAAGAACACCCCTGTCACGGAGAGGCTCAATTTGCTTGCCCGATCGACATTGCCGCCGCGGCGGAGATAGCAAATAATGCCAAAAAGAAGAAGAGCGAGGCAAAGATCCAGGATGAAGTCCAGCATGCCCTGCATATTCCGGTGCGCGGCCAGGTCTAAAGAGCCGACCACCAGCAGGTTGGGGATGCTGACGATGCACATTAAATTTGTCAATATGGCTCTGTAGACAACCTGCCGCGGGGCGTCTGCACTCAAATTTCCGACAATGGTAAATCTGAACAGCTTCATAGGCTCCATAAATGATGCCAGTGTAGAATCGAGAGAGTTACAGTACACAGTATGTGTTCTTCGTCGAATAAATACTCGGAATGGAGGAGAAAGATGATTAAATAAAAGTGTAGTTGTTTAACCTTTTTGGGGTTCGGCGCCAGCGCGGAGTAGCGGACCCCCGGTCTACGTCGCAGCCCGATAGCCACATCCTCGGAATCTCTTAGTTGCGGAATTCCCACTGCGCATGAATGCCATAACCTCGATTCGAGCCTGTCCTTCATCAGAAAAGCACTCCGTCAATTGCAATTTATTCAAACTGCGGGCAAATAGAAGTATAATGAGACCGCAGGTGGAGATTTCGCCGGAGGGGTGATTCCCGGTGTCCCGAGGTAGAGATGCAAAAGCCGAACCTTTTGTGCCGGAATCAAAAAATATTGTCCGTTCTGGCCCTGCTGGTTACGCTGGCGGTGCTCAGGTCTGTGGATCGATCTCTATTCGCGGCCGCCGTTCTTTTGCCGCTCTGGTTTATAATTTATCGTCCCTGGAGCCGGGTTGAAATCGTAAGCTTCACTATCGCCGCTGTGTTTTTCCTGATCCAGGACTATGC
>Ga0208188_1000535_pt1 | contig 23240 bp, 11 predicted proteins | sample June2015DPH_8_50_FD_184698 | JGI IMG/M metagenome (GOLD analysis project Ga0208188, IMG submission 184698) | Peatland microbial communities from SPRUCE experiment site at the Marcell Experimental Forest, Minnesota, USA - June2015DPH_8_40... | ecosystem: Environmental > Terrestrial > Soil >...
TTATGCCGACGATGAACAGCAACGGATCGCCAACGCCTATATCGCCCAGCTCGACAAGGCGCACGCCTTTGCGCGGCCGATCGTGACCCGACTTGAGGTCTTGCATGGCTTCTATGCGGCGGAAGACTATCACCAGGACTTCGCCGTGCTGCACCCGTCCTATCCCTACATCGTCTTCAACGATGCGCCGAAGGTGGAGAACCTCAAGCGGCTGTTCGCGGATGTCTATCGCGACAAGCCGGTCACGGTGATGGCGTCGGATAGGCCGAGCCAGTAGCCGCTGCTGCGTTCCGGCGCGGACAAAAGCCTGCGAGCCCGGCAGCGGGCCGGACACCCAAGCGGCGGTGCTGATGGTGCCGGGGTAGGCTGTTTCATTGCCGATCTCGGATAAACCCGGGATCGGGCCCGGCGACGCCCGAAGAATCCTCCAGCGGCTTTCCCTCTATAGCCATCGACCGCGCCCTGCAGTATCGTCAGAACAGGAGCCGGCCACGGGACGGCCGACTCCGCTTAGGGGGCGAAAAAGGGGAGGGGGCGCCATGGCTATGGCAACGACAGCTGGGCCGCTAACGGACGCCGAACACAGCGCGCAGTTGCGCAAGGCCGTCATCGCATCGACCGTCGGCACGGCGATAGAGTGGTACGACTTTTTCCTCTATGGCACCGCGGCCGGTCTCATCTTCGGCAAGCTCTACTTCCCCAACCAGAACCCGCTCTCGGCGACGCTTCTCGCCTTCGGCACCTACTTCATCGGCTTCGTCGCCCGGCCGGTCGGCGCCGCGATTTTCGGTCATTACGGCGATCGCATCGGCCGCAAGGCGACGCTGATTGCCACGCTGCTGTTCATGGGAATTGCAACCTTCCTCGTCGCCTTTGTGCCGACTTATGAGACGATCGGCATCTGGGGCGCGGTGATCCTGACCATTCTGCGGGCGCTGCAAGGCATTGGCGTCGGCGGCGAATGGGGTGGCTCCGTGCTCTTGGCGATGGAGTGGTCGCGCACGCAAGGTCAGCGCGGACTGGTGGCCTCGTGGCCGCAGTTCGGTGTCCCCTGCGGGCTATTGTTGGCTAACTTGGCGGTCCTCGTTTTCAGCGCATGGTCGGGCGACCAGTTCCTGGTTTGGGGCTGGCGCATTCCCTTCGCGCTTTCGATCGTCCTCGTCGGCGTCGGTCTGTGGATCCGCCTCGGTATCCTTGAGACGCCGGTGTTCCAGAAGCTCTTGGACGACGACAAGATCGAGAAGGCCCCTATTTTCGAAGTGATCAAGAAACAGCCGAAGGAAATCATCCTGTCGGCATTGCTGCGGCTGTCCGAGCAGGCGCCGTTCTACATCTTTACCGCCTTCATCTTCTCCTACGCGGTCGGCACGCTGCATATGCCGCGGAATTTCATTCTCGCCGCGGTCTCGGTGGCGGCCTTGGTCTCGTTCGTCACCATCCCGCTCTCCGGCCACATCTCCGACCTCATCGGGCGCCGGAAGATGTATCTGATCGGCGTCGTCTCGGTCGGCCTGTTCGGGTTCCTGTATTTCGGCATGGTGGACACGGCGATCCCGTCGGCGGTTTTTATCGCCATCGTGCTCTCGCTCATTCCGCACGACATGCAGTACGGACCGCAGGCGGCGCTGATCGCGGAATCGTTCACGCCGCGCTTGCGCTACAGCGGCGCCTCGCTCGGCTACCAGCTGGCGTCGATTATCGCCGGCGGGCCGGCGCCGATAATCGCCACCGCGTTGTTCGCCACGTATCACTCCGGCTACGCGATTGCCGTTTTCATCGCCGGCTGCGCCGTCGTCAGCGCAGTGGCCGCCGCTTACATGCCGGATTACACAGGTAAGGATATCTCGGCGGAATATGAATTTGATGAAGAGTGATGCGCGTTGCCGGTGTCGGCGCGCGCAATTTGACTGACCGACCCGCGACAAGTCCGACCCGCTCCTTCCCCCTTGCCGGGGGAGGGAGCGGTCGGGCGTAGGTTTCAATACCGCATGGATAAAGTCGTGCCAGCCGCCGCAGCCAAGAGCTCGCGCGTCACGCCTTGGTATCTGCAACTGTGGTTCCTGGTGCTCGTGGCGATGGCCGCCGGCGTCGCGCTCGGCCAGTTCTATCCCGACATCGGCGCGCGAATGGAACCGCTCGGCAATGCCTTCATCAAGGCCATCCGCGTGCTCATCGCGCCGATCATCTTCTGCACGGTCGTGCACGGCATTGCCGGCATGGCCAACATGGCCAAGGTCGGCCGCGTCGCGCTCAAGGCGCTGATCTATTTCGAGGTGCTGACCACGGTCGCGCTGGTCATCGGCCTCGTCGCGGTCAACCTGTTCCAGCCCGGCGCCGGAATGAATGTCGACCTCTCGCATGTCGAAACGTCGAGCGTAGCGCCCTACATCGAGCAGACCCACGGGCGGACCACCGCGCAGTTTCTGCTCGACATCATCCCCAACACCTTCATCGGCGCGTTCAGCGAAGGCAATGTGCTGCAGGTGCTCTACGTCTCCGTGCTGTGCGGGTTTGCGCTGAGCTGGATGGGCCAGGCTGGCAAGCCGCTCACCGATCTGATCGGGACGGCCTCGCAGATGTTCTTTCGCATCGTCGCTATCGTGATGTGGGCGGCGCCGATCGGGGCGTTCGGCGCCATGGCCTTCACCGTCGGCAAGTTCGGCACCGGCTCGCTGGTCTCTTTGGGCAAGCTGCTGGCGAGTTTCTATATCACCTGCCTTCTTTTCATCATCGTCGTGCTGTGGCCGATCTGCCGTTGGTGCGGCTTCAGCCTGCTGCAATTCCTCCGCTATATCCGAGAAGAATTGTTGATCGTGATCGCGACCACGTCGTCGGAAACGGTGCTGCCGCGCATGATCGCCAAGCTCGAAGCCGCCGGCTGCGAGGAAAGCGTGGTCGGCCTGGTCATTCCCACCGGCTATTCGTTCAATCTCGACGGCACCTGCCTTTATCTGGCGACCGCGGCGGTGTTTTTGGCGCAAGCCACCAACACTCCGCTCACCATCGAGCAACAGATCGGGCTGTTGGCGGTGCTGCTGTTAGCCTCGAAGGGGGCGGCCGGTGTCGCCGGCGCGGCCTTCGTCGTTCTGACGGCGACCCTGGCGGCGGTCGGAACGATCCCGGTCGAAAGCGTCGCGCTCATTCTCGGCGTGCACCGCCTGATGTCGCAGGCGCTCACCCCGACCAACCTCATCGGCAATGGCGTGGCCACGCTGGTCGTCGCCAAATGGGAGCGTGCGCTCGATGAGCGCCGGCTGCAGGTGGCGCTCGGCGGCAATGCATCGGCCAGCAGCTAGCAAATTGCGAAAATTGGCGACCCCGGCAGAAGTGCCAAGGGCTCGCATCGTCAATGGGTTGCATTTACAAACCGGCGTAACGGGCCCAATTGAAGGCAAAAGCCTTTTTCGCGTAGTTACAAACCGCAGGCTCGCGACCTCACCTCGATCATTCGAAAGTCCGTGTCGGCGTTCGCCCAACGGCGCGGGGCGTGCGGCAATGGGCCCCCGCGCTATCAAGTTATTTGATTGATGATCGCTATTCCGGTTTTATCATGTGGTGAGCTACTCACCCGAGGCGCGGCGCGGCGCGGCGGATCGCGGACTTGTCGGGTGAGCCCACTGTCTGCTAGGCCAACGCGGTGCGCGCAAAACCCGCCAGACGGTTTTATCTCATCTTTGCCATCGCAGCGGTGGTCATTATTGCGTCAGCTAGCCCGTCGTTGGCGCAAACGAACGAAGCTGACGCGCTTAACAAAAAGATCATCGAGCTCTCCAAAGCGCAACAGTATGAGCAAGCAATCCCGCTGGCGCAACAAGTGCTCGCGATCCGGCAGAAGGAGTTGGGCCTTGATCATCCCGATGTAGCAACGGCGCTGAGTACCCTGGCCAAGCTCTACGACCAGCAGGGCCGCCGTGCCGATGCCGAGCCACTCTACAAGCAAGCGCTGGCTATCAACGAGAAGACGCGCGGGCCGGATAGTGCCGATGTCGATTTTTCGCTGAGCGATCTGGCTGGATTGTACGCCGAGCAGGGCCGCTATGCCGAAGCCGAGCCGCTCTTCAAGCGGGCGCTGGCAATCCGCGAAAAGATACTCGGTCCGGATCATCCCGCGGTCGCGACGGCGCTGGGGGACATGGCAGTATTCTATTCCAATCAGGGCCGCAACGCCGACGCCGAACCGCTCTACCAGCGGTCGCTCGCGATTCGTGAAAAGACACAGGGGCCCGATCACCCCCAAGTCGCGGTTGCACTGAACAATCTGGCTTTGTTCTACGCCGACCAGCACCGCTACGCGGAAGCGGAACCGCTCTACAAACGGTCGTTGGCGATCCGCGAAAAGACGCTCGGCCCCGAGGATCCCGATCTCGCAACGGTTCTGAACAATCTGGCGATGTTATACGATGGCCAGGCCCGCTATGCCGACGCCGAGCCGCTTTACAAGCGGGTGCTGGCGATCCGTGAAAAGGCGCTTGGTCTCAATCACCTCGATGTCGCAATGACGCTGGGCGCTCTTGCCTCTCTCTATGGCAAACAGCGCCGCTACGCCGATGCCGAGCCGCTCTACAAGCGGGCGCTGGCGATCCGTGAACAGGCGGAGGGTCCCGATAGCCCCCATGTCGCGATAACGCTGCACAATATGGCGGCTCTTTATGTCAGTCAGGGCCGCTACGCAGACGCCGAGCCGCTCTATAAGCGCTCGCTGGCGATCGATGAGAAAGCGCTCGGTCCCGAGCATCTCGATGTCGCAAACACACTGATCAATCTGGCTTTGCTTCACCGTTATCAAGGTCGCTATGCCGAAGCGGAGCCGCTTTACAAACGGGCGATGGCGATCCGTGAAAAGGCGCTTGGCCCCGATCATCCCGACGTCGCGGTAGCGCTGGGCAACCTGGCTGAACTCTATCGCGTTGGGGGTCGCTACGTTGAAGCGGAGCCACTCTACAGGCGGGCGCTAGCGATTGATGAAAAAGCCCTCGGTCCCGATCATCAATCTGTCGCGACGGATTTGAACAACCTGGCTTTGCTTTACAACACTCAAGGTCGCCACGCCGATGCCGAGCCGTTCTCCAAGCGCGCGCTGGCAATCTATGAAAAGACGCTCGGCGCCGATCATCCTTACGTAGCAATATCGCTGGGCAACCTAGCTTCTATCTACGATGATGAAGGTCGCTATGCCGACGCCGAGCCGCTGTATAAGCGCGCATTGGCGATCGAGGAAAAGGCGCTAGGTCCCAACCATCGGGATGTTGCGCGGACGCTGAACAATCTGGCAGCGCTCTACAAGAATCAGGGGCGCTACATTGAAGCGGAGCCGCTCTACAAAAGATCGCTGGCAATCCGGGAAAAAGCGCTCGGCCCCGATCATCCCGATGTCGCAATATCGCTGGACAACCTGGCTGAACTCTATCGCTATCAGGGTCGTTATGCTGACGCCGAACCGCTCGACAAGCGGGCGCTGGCGATAGTCGAAAAGACACTCGGCCCCGATCATCGCGACGTCGCAGTTACTTTACACAACCTGGCCTTGCTCTACGCCAAACAGGGCCGCTACGCCGAAGCCGAACCACTCTTTACGCGGGCGCTGGCTATTTCGGAAAAGGCTATCGGTTCCGATAGCGCCGGTTTCGCAATGAATCTCTTCAATCTGGCTATACTCTACGAGGACCAAGGCCGCTACGCTGAAGCCGAACCGTACTACGAACGCGCGCTGGCCGTTTTTGAAAAGGCGCTCGGTGCCGATCATCCCAACGTGGCAATGGCACTGGCCGGCCTTGCTTCATTCTACGTCAACAAACAGGGCCGTTACGCCGACGCCGAGCCGCTGTACAAACGGGCGCTGTCGATCCAGCAAAAGGCGCTGGGGTCCGATCATCCATCCATTTCGACTACGCTCGGTGGCTTGGCGCAGCTCTACCGTGAGCAGGGCCGCTATGCCGATGCCGAGCCGCTCTTCAAGCGGTCGCTGGCGATTCGCGAAAAAACGCTCGGTCCAGAGCACTCCGAAGTCGCAACATCGATGAGCAGCTTGGCTTCGCTCTACGAGGATCAAGGTCATTACGCCGAAGCCGAGCCGCTTTACAAACGGGCGTTGGCGATCCGGCAAAAGGTGCTCGGTCCAGAACATCGCGAGGTGGGAGGATCGCTGGATAACCTGGCGCTGAACTATGCCAATCAAGGCCGCTATGCCGAAGCCGAACCGCTCTACAAACAGGCTCTGGCGATCAACGAGAAAGCGTTGGGGCCAGACCATCGCGATGTCGCAACGGCGCTGAACAATCTGGCGGTGCTCTACGACGACCAAGGCCGCTACGCCGACGCCGAGCCGCTCTACGAGCGTGCGCTGGCGATCCACGAAAAGATACTGGGTCCCGATCATCCAGATGTCGCGGTGAATTTGCACAACCTCGCCAATCTCTATCGCCAACAACGCCGCTTCGCGGATGCTGAGCGGCTCATGACGAGGGAATTGGCGATCCGGGAAAAGGCGTTTGGTCCCGATCATCCCGACGTCGCGACGGCACTGGGTAGTCTGGCCTTTCTCTACCGCACTCAGAATCGCTATGCCGAAGCCGAGCCGCTGTACAAGCGGGCATTGGCGATTCTGGAAAAGTCTCTTGGTCCCGATCACCCCACCGTCGCAACGACGTTAAACAACCTGGGGGAGCTTTATCGCCGGCAGGGCCGCTACGCGGAAGCCGAGCCACTTTACAAGCGATCGCTGGCGATCCGCGAAAAAACATATGCTCCTGCGCATCCCGACATCGCCAACTCGCTCAACAATCTCGCTTTGCTCTACGACAACCAGAACCGTTATGCCGACGCGTTACCCCTCGTTCGCAGAACGATGACTGACGGCACCGCGACGGCGTGGGCGGCGCTGCCTGCTCTGTTAGGTGCTCAATCCGGCAAACTGATTACCGAAGCTGATGCGTTGGAGAGCAGCCTTAACGTCTTTCAGCGCGTCGCGCAGACCGCTGCGGGCCAGGCGCTCAACGCGCTCGCGGTGCGGTTCTCCGCCGGCAGTGACCGCCTCGCCGAGCTAGTGCGCCAGGATCAGGACCTTGTCGCCGAGGCAGACAAGCTCGACAAGGCAAGCCTGGCAGCGGCGTCTCGGGAGCCGTCGAAGCGAGACGCCGCCGCGGAGCAGCGGATTAGGGACCGCAGCGCCGCCGTCGCGAAGGAACGTAGTGATCTGCAAAACGTCTTCGCCAAGGAGTTTCCCGACTACGTCGCGCTGTCGAAGCCGCAGCCGTTATCAGTCAAGGATATTCAAAAACTTCTCGACGATGACGAAGCCGTCATCATCGTCGATCTCGGCGACAAAAGCTACGTCTGGGTCGTGACCAAGAACCGGGCGAATTGGACAGAGCTTGCCGTCAGTGCCGAACAGGTTTCAAAGACGGTCGCGACGCTGAGGGCGTTGCTCGAATCCGATTACCGGCCATTCGATCCCAAACTGAGCTTTGCGCTCTACGGCCAAGTGCTCGGGCCGATCGGGGATATAATTCGCTCCAAGCCGCGCCTGAATTTCGTCTTCAACGGAGCCCTCACCAGCCTGCCGCCGCAAGTTCTGGTCGTTAGTGATCCTGCCGATAAGCCGCTGAGGGAGGTCGATTGGCTGATCCGCGCCCATGCCGTAACCATTCTGCCTTCGGTTGCCAGCCTCAAGGTGCTGCGCGCCAAATCATTGAACGCGGAAGCGGCCAAACCGTTGATCGGATTCGCCAATCCGGTCTTCAACCCCAAATCCTTGCAGCAGAATGTTCAGGTCGCCGCCAATGTCACCGCGGAGCGCGGGTTGCGCGGGACGGTCGCTGATGTCGCGGAACTGGCAGCCGACCTCCCCGCCTTGCCGGAGACGGCCGATGAGCTTCGCCGTGTGGCCGCGAGCGTCAAGGCGCCAAGTGATGATGTCATCCTCGGCGCCGATGCCACCGAGACCCGTGTCAGGCAGACGAAACTCGATCAATATCGCATCGTCTATTTCGCCACCCATGGTCTGCTCGCTGGCGAGGTGGCCGAGTTCGCCAAATTGAACGCCGAACCCGCACTCGTGCTCTCGTTGCCGGAAAAGCCGACCGACTTCGACGATGGCCTGCTGACCGCCAGCGTGGTGGCGCAGCTTAAGCTCAACGCTGACTGGGTGGTGCTCTCCGCCTGCAACACCGCCTCGGGCGAGAAGCCCGGTGCCGAGGCGTTATCGGGGCTTGCCCGCGCCTTCTTCTACGCCGGGGGGCGCTCGCTGCTGGTGTCGCACTGGCCGGTTGAGACCAACAGCACGGTTGCCTTGATGACCGGCACGTTTTCTGCCATCGCCGCCGATCAAAAACTGTCGCACGCTGAGGCGCTGCGAAAGTCGATGCTCGCCATCATCGATGATCCGGACCATCCTGACTTAGCTGATCCGAAATTCTGGGCACCTTTCGTCGTCGTCGGCGAGCCGAAAAAACCGGCGATGTAACGCCCTGAGTCAGTTCAACGATGAAGAGCAAAGCCCCGCGATGGGAGCCGGCTCGTCGGCCCTTAACACTAGGTACGAGTCGATGCGCCGACGACACACCTAATCACTGCTCTACTCGTCGGTCGCCGCAGCGATCAGGCGTTAGCGCAATATACTTCATCGCGATACCTATTTTGCGTGCCCCTGAGACGCAACGGATGCGGCGCAATATTCCGCGGCTTGATGGCGTTTGCCATCTTGAACAATCTGCGCGCCGATGATCCGAGCGAAGGCGTGAAGGCGGTTAAGGTCCCAAAGAGCAAGGGGCACATGACGTGGCTCGAACCACAAGTCGAAATGTATCGTGCACATCACAAGCTTGGTACTGTCGCGCGGCTCGCCCTTGAACTCATGCTCAACATCGCCGCACGCCGTTTTGACGCGCACGTCCTTGCTCGGCAACATATTAGTGATGGAAAACTTTCCTGGCGTCCGCGCAAAACGCAGCGGACCACTGGCAAAATGCTTAAGGTTGGGATCATCCCGCATTTCCAGGCGGCGCTCGATGCCATGCCGCGATCCGATGAAGTATTGAATTTCTTGGTTACGGACTACGGCAGACCGTTCAAGTCTGCCGCCGCGTTCGGCAACAAATTTGCCGATTGGTGTGACGCGGCCGGATTAAAGACGGTGCTGTGCGATGACGGGCGTGAAAGAAACTACCGGGCGCATGGATTGCGCAAAGCCGCTCTGACGGCACTGGCGCACGCGGGGTGCACTGGTCCAGAGATGATGCAGGTGAGCGGTCATAGTACGCTAGCGCAATTGCAGGTGTATCTCGATGAGGTCGATTAGGAGCGCCAGGCCGATGCCGCGATGGACAAGCTGGCGGCATCATCCGCGACCAAAACAGAAACACCCACTTACAAAGCCGGCGTTTCCCACTTACAAACCGGCAGCTAAGTCCTTGAGGATGCAGGTGCAGGAATTGAAGGTGGCGACCCCGGCAGGATTCGAACCTGCGACCTTCAGCTTAGAAGGCTGTTGCTCTATCCCCTGAGCTACGGGGCCCCATGCCGCCAACCCAATGGCGCCAAGCATATATAGCATCGGCGGCGAAAACGCCTGGTAAATGGCTCTCCCGGTCACGACCTCGACACGATCCTTGCCTCCAATGGGTCAGTGGGGTGAAATTGCGCGCCCCTGGGAGGAGTCCCCTTATGATATCGCTCATTCGCGCCGGCCTAGCCGCCGCGCTGTTCGCCCTCGCGCCGCTCACCGCGACTGCCGCCGACAAGCCGTTCCAGAACACCGACTTGGCCGATAGCGCGATCAAGCTCGAGGCACAGATCAAGACGGATGCGGGAGCCCCGACCAAGCCGGTGGCGCAAATCCGCCGCGATGCCGACGCCGCCTTTGCCAAAAACGATTTCCGCTCCGGCATGGCGCTCCTGGGCCAGATCGTCGCCGCGGCGCCGACCGACAGCGCCACCTGGCTGCGCCTGGCGCGCACAATCATGCAGGTCCGTCCCGCCAACGACGACGAGCGCAAGCTCCTGCTCGAACGCGCCTCGACTGCCGCCTACATCGCCTACCAGCGGACCTCGAGCCGCGCCGAAGAGGTGGAGAGCCTGGCCTTTCTCGGCAATGCGCTCGGCCAACGCCAGGTGTGGCGCCCGGCGCTCGACGCGCTGCGGCTCTCGCTCGAGTTGCGCGAGGTCGCCGATGTGCGCGGACAATACGAAAAGCTGCGCGAGGAGCACGGCTTCCGCGTGCTCGATTACAGCGTTGACGCCGACACCGCCTCGCCGCGTGCCTGCTTCCAGTTCTCCGAAGCCTTGCCGCTGCGCGCCGACTTCTCGCCGTTCGTCGTACTGGCCGGCACCGACAAGCCGGCGCTGACCGCCGCCGACAAGCAGCTCTGCGTCGAGGGCTTGCAGCACGGCGAGACCTACACCGTCACCTTGCGCGCCGGCCTGCCCTCGGTGGTGCATGAGACACTGTCGAAGTCGGCGGAGTTCGCGATCTATGTGCGCGACCGCAAACCGTTCGTGCATTTCTCCACCAGTGCCTATGTGCTGCCGCGCGTCGGCCAGCGCGGCATTCCGGTCATCAGCACCAATACCCGGGCGATCGCCATCGAGATCTTCCGCCTCGGCGACCGCAGTCTGGTCGGCGCCATCGGCGGCGACGACACCGGCATCGGCGATTTCCAGCGCAGTCTCGGCCGCTACGAGATCGGGCAGCTGCGCGAGGCGCGCGGCGTTTCGGTCTGGAAAGGCGAACTCGCGGTCGAGCAGGCTGCGCTTAATGCCGACGTCACCACCGCGTTCCCAGTCGATCAGGCGGTCGGCGAGCTCAAGCCCGGCGTCTACGTCATGGTCGCGCAGCCGCAGGAATTAAAGAACGTCGACAACGATTTCAGTTCGCTGGCGACCCAATGGTTCATCGTCTCCGACCTCGGGCTCTCGGCGTTTTCCGGCAACGACGGCATCCACGTCTTTGTCAATTCGCTGGCGACGACCGAGAGCAAGAGCGGCGTCGATGTGCGGCTGATTTCGCGCGGCAACGAAGTTCTGGCCACGCGCCGTACCGACGCAAGCGGTCACGCGCAGTTCGAGGCGGGTCTCGCGAGCGGGGAGGGCGGCTCCGCTCCCGCCATGCTGACCGCGACTGATGGACAAAACGACTATGCCTTCCTCAGCCTCAAAGCGCCGGCCTTCGATCTCACCGACCGCGGCGTTGGCGGCAGGCCGGCACCGAACGGTCTCGATGCTTTCATCTATGCCGAGCGCGGCGTCTACCGCTCCGGCGAGACCGCTTATCTCACCGCTCTGTTGCGCGATGCGCAGGGCGCTGCGGCGCTGGGCGTGCCGCTGACGCTTGTTGTCGAGCGGCCCGACGGCGTCGAGTTTCGCCGCGTCGCGGTGGCGGACCAGGGCCTGGGCGGCCACGGCCTGTCCTTGGCGCTACCGGCCTCGGCACCGACGGGGACCTGGCATGTGCGCGCCTTCACCGATCCGAAACGGCCGCCGGTCGGCGCGACGACTTTCCTGGTCGAGGATTACATCCCCGACCGCATCGAGTTCGATCTCACCTCACCGAGCGGTCACATCTCGCAAAAAGTGCCGGCCAAGGTCGAGGTTGCCGGGCGTTTTCTCTATGGCGCGCCGGCGGCAAACCTCGATCTCGAAGGCGACCTGACGGTCGCGGTGGCGAAGGAGCGGACCGGCTTTGCCGGCTATCAGTTCGGCCTGGCCGATGAAGAGGTCGAGCCAGTGCAGCAGCCGCTCGACGACTTGCCGGCGACCGACGCCGCCGGCAAGGCGAGTTTTTCCGTCAATCTCGACAAGCTGCCGTCAAGCACGCATCCGCTCGAAGCGCAAATCGCGGTGCGCATGGCCGAGCCCGGCGGTCGCGCCGTCGAGCACAAGGTGACGGTACCGGTGACGGCGAGCGGCAATATGATCGGCGTCAAGCCTGAGTTCTCGGGCCGTTCGCTGGCCGACGGCGCCAGCGCCACGTTCGATGTCGTCGTCGTCGCGCCCGACGGCACCGCCGTCGCCCAGCGCGGCCTGCACTACGAGCTTTTGCGCATCGACACCCATTATCAATTCTATAAACGCGACGGCAGCTGGAACTACGAACCGGTCAAGACCACCAAGCGCGTCGCCGACGGAACGGTCGATACGGCGATAGACAAAGCCGGCCACATTGCCCTGCCGGTGACGTTCGGCCGCTACCGGCTTGAAGTCGCGACCGGCGATGCCAACGGGCCGGTGACGTCGGTCGCCTTCGACGCCGGCTTTTATGTCGAGTCGAACGCCGATACGCCCGACATGCTCGAAGTCGCGCTCGACAAGGGCGAGTACGGGCCGGGCGACACCATGACGGTTGCGGTGACCGCGCGCAGCGCCGGCCGGCTCACCCTCAATGTCATCGGCGATCGGCTGCTCGCGAGCCAGACCACCGAGGTAAAGCCTGGCGTGGCGCAGGTGCAAGTGCCGGTCGGCCGCGACTGGGGCACCGGCGCCTATCTGGTCGCGACATTGCGGCGGCCGCTCGACGCACCGGCGCAGCGCATGCCGGGCCGCGCCATCGGCGTGCAATGGTTTGCCATCGATCGCGCGGCGAAAACGCTCGGCGTCGAGATCAAGGCGCCGTCGCTATTGCGGCCGAATTCGACGTTGCGGATTCCGGTGAAGCTTGCCGGGCTCGCAGCGGGCGCGGACGCCAAGATCGTGGTCGCCGCGGTGGATGTCGGCATTCTCAATCTGACCAACTACAAGCCGCCGTCGCCCGACGATTACTATCTCGCCCAGCGGGCGCTTGCGGCGGAAATCCGCGACCTCTACGGCGACTTGATCGACGGCATGCAGGGCACACGCGGCCAGATTCGCAGCGGCGGCGACCAAGGCGCGCAATTGCAGGGCAGCCCACCCACGGGACCGCCGCTGGCGCTGTATTCCGGTATCGTGACGGTCGGCGCCGACGGCAATGCCGAAGTGACGTTCGACGTGCCCGACTTCACCGGCACCATCCGCGTCATGGCGGTGGCGTGGAGCAAGGATAAGGTCGGCCACGGCACGGCCGACGTCATTGTGCGCGATCCGGTCGTACTCACGGCGACGCTGCCGCGCTTCCTCCTTCCGGGCGACCGCTCCAGCCTTCATCTCGATCTCGACAATGTTGAGGGGCAAGCCGGCGACTACACGATCGCCGTGACGAGTGCGGACGCGGTCAACGTCGGCACTGGGGCTACGCAGAAGCTCACTTTGCGCGCGAAGGAGCGCGGTGCCGTTTCCGTTCCGGTCGCCGCCACCGCCGCGGGCAGCGGCACCATTCGGATCAACGTCACCGGGCCGTCGGGCTTTGCGCTGGAAAGGAGTTTCACGCTCGCCGTACGGCCTCCGGCGCAAATTCTGGCGCGGCGCACGGTCAAACAGATCGCCAAGGGTGAGAGCCTGACGCTGTCGAGCGATCTCTTCGCCGACCTCGTTCCCGGCACCGGCTCGGTATCGATCTCCGTCGGCGCTTCGGCGGCGTTCGATGCGGCGAGCCTGCTCGCTGCACTGGATCGCTACCCGTTCCGCTGCTCCGAGCAGATCACGAGCCGGGCGCTGCCGCTCCTTTATGTCGCCGATCTCGCCAAGGATGCGCATCTGGCGCTCGATACCAAGACCGATCAGCGGATTCGCGACGCCATAGAGGCGCTGCTCACGCGCCAGGATTCCAACGGCTCGTTCGGTCTTTGGGGCGTCGGCGGCGACGATGTCTGGCTCGATTCCTATGTCACCGATTTCCTGACGCGGGCCCGCGAGCGCAAGGTCGCGGTGCCCGAGGCGGCATTCAAGCTGGCGCTCGATCGGCTGCGGAACGTGGTCGCCAACACCACCGATCCGGGCAAGAACGGCGGCACCGATCTCGCCTACGCGCTCTATGTGCTGGCGCGCAATGGCGCGGCTCCGATCGGCGACCTGCGCTATCTCGCCGATGCCAAGCTCGACGCGCTGTCGACGCCAATCGCCAGGGCGCAGATCGCCGCTGCGCTCGCTATGGTCGGCGACCGCACGCGCGCCGAACGCGTTTACGCGGCCGCGCTCGCGGCCATCGCGCCCACCTCGCAGCCCGATCTGCCCGGCCGCGAGGATTACGGTTCGACGTTGCGCGACGCCGCAGCGCTGGTCGCGCTCGCCAGCGAAGGCGGCGCGCCGCGCGCCACCGTGCAGGCCGCTGTGCAGCGTGTCGAAGACGCGCGCGCGTCGCTGCGTCCGACGTCGACGCAGGAGGATGCCTGGCTGCTCCTGGCGGCCAGCGCCATGGCCAAGGACGCCGGCAAAGTGTCGCTCGATGTCGGCGGCACGCCGACACCGCACGCGCTCTACCGCACGATCCGCGCCGACGACCTGAAGGAGTCGCTGCGCATCGGCAATAGCGGCGAGGATCAACTCGAGGCCGTGGTCACGGTCGCCGGCGCGCCGCTCACGCCGGAACCGGCAGCGGAGAAAGGCTTCAAGATCGAGCGTCTCAATTACACGCTCGGCGGCGATGCGGTTGATCCGAAGACGGTCAAACAGAACGCCCGGCTTGTGGTGGTGCTGAAGATCACGGAAGCGCAACCGCAATTCGGCCGCGTGATCGTTGCCGATTATCTGCCGGCGGGATTCGAGATCGACAATCCGCATCTCGTGTCCTCGGGCGACACCGGCACGCTGTCGTGGATCACCGACGCTGAGGAGCCGGCCGATGCCGAGTTCCGCGACGACCGCTTCACCGCGGCATTCCAGCGCAAGAAGGACGACCCGCCCGTGTTCACCGTGGCCTATGTCGTGCGCGCGGTCGCGCCCGGCAAATACGTGCGGCCGCAGGCGAGCGTCGAAGACATGTACCGACCCGACCGCTTCGGCCGCACCGCGACCGAGAATGTCGAAGTCACGGTCGGGAAATGACGAAAAAAGAATGCGCTTCGCTAATCTCATCACTTTGATTGCCTGCATTGCGGCGTTCGCCGCCACCACTTGGTGGATCGCTGCGCTCGGTCCGGCGCCGATCGGCACGGACATCGAATTCTCCACCCGCGTGGTTGACCGCGACGGCCGCTTGCTGCGCGCCTATGCCACCGGCGAAGGCCGCTGGCGTTTGCCGGCGCGGGTCGCCGCCGTCGATCCGCGCTTGTTCGATGTGCTGTTCGCCTATGAGGACAAGCGATTCCGCGCCCATCACGGCGTCGATCCGCTGGCGCTTTTCCGCGCGGCATTGCAGCTGGCAGGAAGCGGCCGCATTCTCTCCGGCGGCTCGACGCTGACCATGCAGGTGGCGCGGCTGTTGGAGCCGCGCAGCGGCCGAAGTTTTGTTGCCAAGCTGCGCCAGATCGTGCGTGCGCTGCAAATCGAGCGGGCGCTGAGCAAGGACGAGGTGCTCGCGCTCTATCTCGATCTGGCACCCTATGGCGGCAATATCGAAGGCATCCGCGCCGCCTCGCTTGCCTATTTTGGCAAGGAGCCGCGCCGGCTCTCGCTCGGCGAGGCGGCGCTGCTGGTCGCGTTGCCGCAATCCCCGGAATTGCGCAGGCCGGACCGATCCTCCGAGGTAGCGCGTCAAGCGCGAAACCGGGTGCTCGACCGCTTTGCTGCCCAGAACAATGTGCCAGTCGACGAGATCGCTCTGGCCAAGGCCGAACCGGTGCCGACGACACGCCGCCCGATGCCGATGCTCGCGCCGCACGCGGCCGATCGGGCGATCGCCGAGTCTGCGCCGGGCAGCGAAGTTCGGCTCAGCATCGACGCCGACCTGCAGAAGAATCTGGAAGAGCTCGAGCGCGAGCGTGTGCGCACGCTGGCGCTGACGCTCGGACCCGATATCTCGCTTGCCATGCTGGTGGTCGACAATGCGACCGGCGAGGTTTTGGCGCGCGTCGGCTCGCCCGACTATTTCGATGAACGCCGTGCCGGCCAAGTCGACATGACGCAAGCGCTGCGTTCGCCCGGCTCGACGTTGAAGCCGTTCATCTACGGACTGGGCTTCGAGGACGGCTTCATTCACCCCGAGACATTGATCGAGGACCGGCCGGTACGCTACGGGACCTACGCGCCGCAAAATTTCGATTTCACCTTCCAAGGCACGGTATCGGTCCGTAAGGCACTGCAGCTTTCGCTCAACGTGCCGGCGCTCGCGGTGCTCGATCAGGTGGGAGCGAGGCGGCTCGCGGCACGCCTCGCGCAGGCCGGCGCCACGCTGGTGCTGCCGGAAGGCGAGGCTCCGGGGCTGGCCGTCGGTCTCGGCGGCGTCGGCATCAAGCTTTCCGATCTGGTGATGCTGTATGCCGGGATGGCGCGGCTTGGCACCGTGTTGCCGCTCACCGAGCGCATGGAGGGCAAGGGGGACGGAAATCGTCTCATGGAGCCCGTGGCGGCGTGGTACGTCAGCAACGTGCTGCTCGGCACGCCGCCGCCGGAGAATGGCGTCCCCGGCCGCATCGCGTTCAAGACCGGGACCAGCTACGGCTACCGTGATGCCTGGTCGATCGGCTTCGACGGCAAGCGCACAATCGGCGTGTGGGTTGGCCGGCCGGACGGCGCGCCGGTACCGGGTCTGGTCGGGCGCATCGCGGCGGCGCCGATGCTGCCGCCGCCGCCGGCTGCCCTGCCGCGTACCCCCGACGGGGTGCTGGTGACAACGAGTGCCAGGCTGCCGCCGCCGCTCAGGCACTTTCAGCCGGGCGATCGCGCCGCCGCGGCCGCGCCGGCGAGGCTGCACATCCTGTTTCCGCCGGATGGCGCGCGGCTCGAGCTGCGCACCACCGACAACAAGCCGGATCCGGTTCCGGTCAAAGTCACCGCCGCGGTCGTGCCGCTCACCGTCCTCGTCAATGGTGTTCCGGCCCGGGATCAGCCGCGCGGCTCGCTGTTCTTTCAGCCCGCGGGCCCGGGATTCGCCCGCGTGACGGTGATTGACGCGTCGGGAGCCGCGGACAGCGTCGTCGTGCGGGTCGAGGACGCCGCGTCTGCAAGGTCGGCGGTGCAAGCCGCAGCCGCGGCCTGTCCGGTCGCGCCTTGCGGCCATCCCTAACCCGATCCTTTCCTGACGCAAACGTTTTCACTATGGTCGGCCGCGCATTCTGTACGCCCGGGAGCGGCATGAGCACGAGCAGCGCGACGACACCGTATCTTCAGTCGGTGGGCATGCCGTGACGGAAGCCCCACCGCGTCATACGCGCTCCGCGCCGGCGGCTGACGCGTTCCCGCAACGCATCGCCGTCAATCTCTTGCGATGGTGCCGCGTACTGGTGCGCGCGCCGCGGGCGAAGCCACCGCTCCCGCACGCGGGCGCCATCGCCGTGGTTGCGCTCACGCTGGCGGCCACCATCGCTTCGATGTTTCTCATCGACGCCCGCGCGAGCGAATGGGCGCGGCATTTGCCGCTTTGGTTCACCGAGATTTTCTATCAAATCACCGATTTCGGTCTATCCGGCTGGTTTCTCTATCCGCTCGGTTTCATCTTGCTGAGTCTCGCAGCCGTGAGTTCCACGACGCTGCCGCGTATGACGCAGGGCGTGCTAGCGCTGGTGGCGGCGCGGTGCGGATTTTTGTTCTTGGCGATTGCCGTGCCGGGTCTGTTCGTCACCATCGTCAAGCGAATGATCGGCCGAGCGCGCCCTTTTGTTGGCGGTCACGACGATCCGTTCCTCTATATGCCTTTCATCTGGCGACCCGCCTACGCTGCCATGCCTTCCGGACACGCGACAACGGCGGCTGCGGCGGCGATCGCCATCGGCGCCATCTGGCCGCGCGCGCGGGGGGTGATGTGGCTGTACGCGCTGATGATCATGTTCAGCCGGGTCGTCGTGCTCGCTCACCGTCCGAGCGATGTGATCGCCGGCGCACTCGTCGGTACCGTTGGCGCCCTCATGGTGCGCCGCTGGTTTGCCGCGCGGCGTCTGGTGTTTTCCGCCAGCGACTTGCGGCCGCTTCCGGGACCGTCGTGGCGGCGGATCAAGACCGTCGGCCGCTAGGTCTGTGCACCCTCTAAGCGCCTCAAGCGCCCGCGGCGAGCGCGGCAAAGCCGTGTTCGAGATCGGCGATAAGGTCCTCGACGGCTTCGAGCCCGATATGAAAGCGCACCGTCGGGCCGCCCGGCTGCCAGCGCGTCGCGCTGCGCACGGCGGTGCAGTCGAACGGAACGGCGAGACTCTCGTAGCCGCCCCACGAGGCACCGATGCCGAACAGTTCGAGCGCATCGAGAAACGCGTACACCGCCTTCTGCGGCACCGGCTTGAGCACCACGCTGAACAGTCCCGACGCCCCGGTGAAATCGCGTTTCCACAGCGCGTGACCGGGATGGCTTTCCATCGCCGGATGCAGCAGGTGCAGCACTTCCGCGCGCTGCTCCAGCCAGCGCGCGACGGAAAGTCCCGATCGCCAATGGCGATCGAGCCGCACCGCGAGCGTGCGCAGCCCGCGCAGGCCGAGATAGACGTCGTCGGGACCCACGCACCAGCCGCTAGAGCCGACGGTGGTCTTGAGTCGCGCCGCGGTCGCACCGTTGGCCGAAACCGTGCCGAGCATCAGATCGGAATGGCCGCCGATATATTTGGTGCCGGCTTGGATCGAGAGGTCGACGCCATGATCGAGCGCGCGGAAATAGAGTGGGCTCGCCCAGGTATTGTCCATGAGCACGAGTGCGCCCTTGGCGTGTGCCGCCGCGGCGATGGCAGCAACATCCTGCATTTCGAAGCTCAGCGAGCCGGGCGATTCGAGGAACACGGCGCGGGTATTTGCCTGCATCAGTCCGGAAATCGCGGCGCCGACGAGCGGGTCGTAATAGGTGACGGTGACGCCGAGCCTACTGAGGATGTGGTTGCAAAAATTGCGCGTCGGGCCGTAAGCGCTGTCGGTGACCAGAAGATGATCGCCGGCTTGCATGACCGACAGCAAGGCCGCCGAAATCGCCGCCAGCCCGGAAGGCAGCAGCGCCACGCCGGCGCATTGCGGGCCTTCGAGCTCCTGCAAAGCCAGTTCGAGCGCTTCCGTTGTCGGCGTGCCGCGACGCCCGTACTGGTAGCGCGCGCGATGGGCGACGAAATCCTCGGCGCTGGGATAAAGCACCGTCGAGGCATGATAAACCGGCGGGTTGACGAAGCCGTGATAGGAGGCGGGATCGCGCCCGGCCGTGACCACGCGCGTGTCCGGGTGTCGCGGCGGAGGGCGGCCGTTCTTGCTGCCGTCGTTCATCGCCATGGCCTCTCGCGTGCCTCGCCGGGCGCTCGAAGCGCCGCTCGCCCCATTACTTCGCCATCGTACGTCCTCGTCAACCCTTGACCTTGCAGTGCGATCGTTCTCAGATGCCGCCGGCGGGGGAATAACCGTGAGCGCGCCAGAACGGCCTGGCATGGACGCGGCCGCCCATCCTGAAAGGTCTGATCATGAAACGGCTCGCTACGGCAATGACTCTGGCAACGGTGGCTCTCTTCGGGCCACATGCGGCCTGGGCCCAGACGCTCGGTAGCATCAAGGATCGCGGTGAGCTGATCTGCGGCGCCAACGGCACGCTGGCGGGCTTCGGCCTGCCAGATCCGCAGGGCAATTGGACCGGTTTCGACGTTGATTTTTGCCGCGCCATCGCCGCGGCGATCTTCAACGATCCGACCAAGGTCAAGTTCGTGCCGTTGACCGCGAAGGATCGCTTCACCGCCCTGCAATCCGGCGAGGTCGACGTGTTGTCACGCAATACGTCCTGGACGCTGTCACGCGACACCTCGCTCGGGCTCGACTTCACCGCCGTCAACTTCTACGACGGTCAGGGCTTCATGGTGCGTAAATCGCTGAAGGTGAGCTCGGCGCTGGAGCTCAACGACGCCGCGTTGTGCGTACAGCAAGGTACCACCAGCGAGCTTAACCTGACCGATTATTTCCGCAGCAATCACATGGGCCTCAAAACCGTGACGTTTGCCACCGGGGACGAGGCGCTCAAAGCGTATGAATCGGGCCGCTGCGATGCCTACACCACCGATTCTTCCGCGCTCTACGGCGAGCGGCTGCGGCTGCCCGAGCCGAGCCAGCACATCGTGTTGCCGGAGATCATTTCCAAGGAGCCGCTCAGTCCGGCCGTCCGCCACGGCGACAATCAGTGGAGCGACATCGTGCGCTGGACCCATTTCGCCATGGTCGACGCCGAGGAGCTCGGGGTGACTAAGGCCAATGTCGACGAAAAACTAAAATCCAGCGATCCGGAAACGCGGCGGCTGCTCGGCAGCGAGGGCCAGTATGGTGAAGCGCTCGGCCTCACCAACGATTGGGCGTACCGCATCATCAAGCACATCGGCAATTACGGCGAAAGTTTCGAGCGCAACGTCGGCCAGGGCTCGCCGTTGAAGATCGTGCGCGGCCTCAACGCGCTGTGGACCAAGGGCGGTTTGCAATACGGGCCGCCGATTCGCTGAACCGCCTGTTGCACGGCCGTCAGTTCCACTGCGGGCCGGCCGATGACAGAGAAAATCCAAGGCTTGTTGCCGCAAGACCTGCCGCACCGGCCGCGCCGCATCGGCGGCATCGTCCTCCAGATCGCGCTGATCGTCGTCATCGCCGGCCTGGCCTACGGTGCCATCCTCGACCTGGCGCAGAATCTCGCCCGCGCCCACGTCGCTTCCGGTTTCGGCTTCTGGAACAATACCGCCGGTTTCGATATCAGCCAGACGCTGATCAGCTATTCGCCGAGTACGTCGAGCTTCGGCCGCGCATTCTGGGTCGGCCTGCTCAACACGCTGCTCGTCGCCGCGATCGGCATCGTGCTCGCGACCGTGCTCGGCTTCGTCGTCGGCATCGCGCGGCTGTCGCGCAATTGGCTGATAGCACGGCTCGCCGGCGGCTACGTGGAACTGATCCGCAACGTGCCGCTGTTGCTGCAACTTTTGTTCTGGTACAACGCCGTGCTCAAATCGCTGCCGCAATTGCGCGGCAGCGTCGCGCTTCCCGGCGGCGGCATCCTGAACAATCGCGGCTTGTTCCTGCCGCGGCCTGAATTCGGCCCGCATTTTGCCGCCGCTCTGATCGCGTTGTTTGTTGCCATTGCCGTAGCGATCGTACTGCGCGACTGGGCGCGCCGGCGGCGCGAGCGCACCGGCAGGCAAATTCGCATTGTCTTGCCCGTGCTCATCCTTGTCTGCGGATTGCCGCTCGCGGTCTTGGCGCTGGCCGGCTTTCCGCTCGGCTTCAGCGTTCCCCATATGGGCCGCTTCAACGTCAGCGGCGGCGTCGAAATCCTGCCGGAATTCGCCGCGCTGGTTCTGGCGCTGACGGTCTACACCGCCGCCTTTATCGCCGAGGTGGTGCGCGCCGGCGTCCTCGCCGTGCCCGCCGGCCAGACCGAAGCCGCCCAGGCGCTCGGCCTGCGTTCTGCCGCGACGCTGCGTCTCGTCGTCGTGCCGCAGGCGATGCGGGTCATCATGCCGCCGCTGACCAGCCAATACCTCAATCTGATCAAGAACTCCTCGCTCGCCGTCACCATCGGTTATCCCGATCTCGTCCAGGTCTTCGCCGGCAGCGTGCTCAATATCACCGGCCAGGCGGTGGAGGTGATCGCGATCACCATGGCGGTCTATCTCGCCATCAGCCTGTTCACGTCGCTGCTCATGAACCTTTACGCGCGCGCGACCGCGATTGTGGAGCGCTGACCGGGATGAGCGCGATCGGCGACCAGTCGTTGCTCTACGTCCGCCGCTCGCCGGCCGACCGGCTGCCGCCGCCGGCGGCGCGCGCCGGCGCGTTGGGCTGGTTGCGGACCAATCTTTTTTCGAGCCCGGCCAACATTGTGCTGACGCTCGGCTGCGTCTTGTTCATCGTCTGGGCGGTGCCGCCGCTGCTGCGGTTTTTCCTGATCGACGCGGTGTGGTCGGGAACCGACCCCGACGCCTGCCTGGCTTCGCCGGGGCAACCGCAGCCCGGCGCCTGCTGGGCGTTCGTGCGCGTCTGGTACTCCTACTTCGTCTACGGCTTCTACCCGATCGGCCAGCGCTGGCGGGTGGATCTGTTCTTCCTGGCTTTGGCGTTCGGCGTCGTCTGGTTGTTGCGGCTGTCGGCGCCGCGTCGCGACATCGGCGCGTTGTATTTCTTCGTCGTGTTGCCGGTCCTGTCGTTCGTGCTGCTTCACGGCGCGCCGTGGATCGGGCTTCGCGTCGTGCCGACGGCGTTGTGGGGCGGCATCCTCGTCACCGTCGTCGTCGCCACGATCGGCATGGTGGCCTCGCTGCCGCTCGGCATCCTGCTGGCATTGGCGCGACGCTCGGAGATGCCGGTCGTCAAATTGTTCGCCGTCATTTTCATCGAATTCGTCCGCGGCGTGCCGTTGATCACCGTCCTGTTCATGGCGAGCGTGATGCTGCCGCTGTTCGTCCCCGAACATTTGGCACCGGATAAGCTCGTTCGCGCGCTGATCGGCGTGGCGCTGTTCGCATCGGCCTACATGGCGGAGGTGGTGCGCGGCGGCCTCATCGCGGTGCCGCGCGGGCAATACGAGGCGGCGCGCGCGCTCGGTCTGAGCTATTGGCGCATGACGGGGCTCGTCATCCTGCCGCAAGCGTTGCGGGTGACCTTGCCGAACATCGTCAATACCTTCATCGGCCTGTTCAAAGACACCACGCTGGTTTTTATCGTCGGAATTTTCGATTTCCTGCGTACCATCGAGGCGGCGCGCGCCGATCCGAAATGGGCCGCGCCGACCACTACCGTTACCGGCTACGTCTTCGCCGCGCTATTCTACTTCGTCTGCTGCTATGGCATGTCGCGGTACGCGCGAAACGTCGAAGCGCGCCTGACGCGCTCCGACCGGCGGTAAAGAGGCGGCGATGGTTGAACGTCCGGACGATCCCAGCACGGCTGCTCCGCGGGAGGAGGTCGCCGTCGAAGTCGCTGGCTTGCACAAGTGGTATGGCGGCTTCCACGTGCTGCGCGACATCAACCTGAAAGTATTGCGCGGCGAGCGCATCGTCATCTGTGGCCCGTCGGGCGGGGGCAAGTCGACGCTGCTGCGCTGCATCAATCGGCTGGAGGACTGGCAGCGCGGCCGCGTCGTTGTCGATGGCATTGAGCTGACGGACGACCCCAAGCGCGTCCTTGCGGTGCGCCGCGATGTCGGCATGGTCTTTCAGCAGTTCAATCTGTTTCCCCACCTCACCGTGCTGGAAAACTGCATATTGGCGCCGATCTGGGTACGGCGCATGCAGAAGCGGGACGCCGAGGCGCTCGCCATGAGCTATCTCGAGCGCGTGAAAATACCGGATCAGGCCAGCAAATATCCGGCACGGCTG
>Ga0208188_1000551_pt1 | contig 22795 bp, 20 predicted proteins | sample June2015DPH_8_50_FD_184698 | JGI IMG/M metagenome (GOLD analysis project Ga0208188, IMG submission 184698) | Peatland microbial communities from SPRUCE experiment site at the Marcell Experimental Forest, Minnesota, USA - June2015DPH_8_40... | ecosystem: Environmental > Terrestrial > Soil >...
AAAGAAACGGGCGTACCGACAGCACCCGCCGGGTCCGGATACACTCCTGCCCGACAAGCTTCGTTCTACCAGGCCTTGCGGCAGCGGCTCCCTCCGAACAATCGACGCGCGTTCGCGTATTTCTGCGCGTTCGACGCGCCATGGCGACTCAAAGACGCACCAGTTCTCGGCGTGCGTCCCGGGCCGCAAGAGGCGCATTGGGGTCTGTACGGCGAGAAGCGGCAGCCCAAACCGGTTGTCGGCACGATCCCAGCGCTTCCAAGCTCTTCGAAGCCAGAATGAACCCCAGGCCGCACGAGACTGCTGACAGCAGGGACCGTGCCCTGACGGCGGCCGCCACGGCGCTACGAAGCCGGTCCGAAGATGATCGGGATAGCCCTAGATACTCGATCCGGTCACTGAGACCTCGGGAATCGGTGCGCCGCTCGCCTTCAGCTGATAAGACGCGAACTTCGCGATCGTTCCGTCGGAGTAATTCATAACCACCAGATTGCCGCTGGTGTCGAATACCGCTCCCCATGGTGCGTCAAAGATGGCGCTGCTCAACGTCACCATCGGAGCGGGTTTGCCGGAGATGGTCAGTTGATCCTTCGCATACTCCACGACCGTGTCCGCGTCTTCGTTGGGGACCCAAAGGTTGCCCCTTTGATCGAACGCGATCTCTCCTGGGCTGCAGAGGTTCGTGCAGTCGCCGTCGTCGGAAAGCAGAACCTCGGCCGACTTGCGACCGCTGCTCGTCAGTTCGCCGGCGGAGAATTCGGCGATCTGATTACCGTCCTTGCTATCTACCCACGCATTCCCGACTTTGTCGAACGTCACAAAGTTCGGACCATCCAGATCGGGGGAAGTGATGATTATGCGGGGCGTTATGTTTCCGCTGCCCGCATCCAGCTGTTCTTCTGACAGTTCCTCGATCGAGTTGTTAACGGCGTCCACCACCCACAGGTTACCCTGATGGTCGAAGCTGCAGCCATAGAGAGATTTGAACGCGAACGTACTTTTGATGATCACCCCGGGCGCCGGGTTCGGATCGCGTCCCAGGTTCTTGAGTTGCGCGGCAGTGAATCGCGCCACCTCGTCGCCGCCGATAACAGCCCAAAGGTTATGAGATTCGTCAAAGGCAATACCGGTCGCGGAGTCAAACGTGCTCAGATGAGTGGGCGTTGGCGTCCCACTCCTGGCGAGTTGTTCCGGTGTGTATGACTCGATGCCGCCGCCAAAGCCGCTAGTGACCGATATCCACAGGTCCGCGCACCATGCGTGCGGCGGCATGCCGCAAGTCAGCATCAGGAGCGCAACGGCCGCGACCAAGCGGCGCCAGCGAAAAATATCGATGCTCATCTTCTCCGGGATTTCTACTTTACCCTCGGATTTCAACTCCACTTATATAGACAAGACGGGCTCCCGCGGCAAGGGTCTAACGCGGTTTTGGCGGTAGTGTCGTGGCCCACACTCTGGAGCTTGGGCCTTATTCACTTTTTGTTTTGTCTGCGGCCGCCGGGCGATTCTACCCCCACTCCAGAACCGGCTCGTACTGCTCGATACCAGGCGAAGGGCTCGGCAATGGGCTCGGACTCGGCGTGGCAGTTGCGGTCGGGGTCGGCTTCTTCTGCGTGGCCTTCCCATTCAGAGTAACGGTTGCCGAGCTCTTCCCACTGGTCGCGCCACTGGTGATCGCGATCGTTCCGTCGTCGGCGCCCTTTCCCTTGGGGATAAACTCAACCTCAACCGCGAGGCTTCCTTTGGCAGCAATGGTGCCGGGAACGCTCGACGTGATGACGTAGGCGGAATTGGTGGGCACGCCGACGCTTAGGTTGTCCAGCGTCGCCGTCCCGGTGTTCTTGATGGTGAAATGCTTGGTCTCGGTGGTCGGTTTTTTGTCGAGGTTGACGCTGTAGCTCAGCGTCGTGGGCGAGACAGAAAGTTTACTAACGGGCGTCTTGGTCTTTGTGTGCCGACAAGCTAGTCACGCTGCCGGTACCGGTGGACGTGAACAGCATAATTCCAACTTTGACTGTGTTGTCCTGATCCGTCTCAACCTTGCTGCACGCATACGTGCCTTTTAAGTCGGAGAGAGTCCCGCTGCTGGTGCAGCTCGGAGCAGGGCTGGGGCATACGTCGGAGGCATTCGCCACCCCGCCGTTGCGCGGCGAACCGAGCATGATACAAACGAAGCCAAACGAGAGAAAAAGAAGGGCGATTGCTTGCTTCATTAGGGAGTCCCCCTCCGGGAATAAGAATTAGGAATGTACATTTATCCACGTTTCAGAATTTCTTATACTTACACATCAGTCGCGCTACTGTGACAAACCCTCAGCTCGGTTTTCACTCCGGAGCGTTGTCGGTACCCGCGGAAGGGACCGATGCGATCAGATGTGATCGCAAAATGTGATCAGACGTGACCACAAAAATCAGATGTGATCACAAAAAGTGGTAGTGTCGTGGCCCGCCCTCTGGAGCTTGGGCGTTGTTCACTTTTTGCCTTGTCGCGTGGCCGCTGGAAAAAAACAGGCTGGCTGAGGTTGGCATGCTTTTCATGGCTCATTGCGTTGATTCCGAAGGAGACATTCGGGGAAAATTGTATCCTTTCGTTCGCCGGTTATCGTCTAAAGCGGGCGGTATCTTTGGCATATTTGCTGCAATGACTGAGCAGAACTGCCTCAACAGTGTTTCTTCATGGACACCGGGCGGGGAACATGCCGCAAAAGGTGAAAGCGGAGACTTCGGAGCAAACTCGCCTCTCTCCCACCGTGCTGCTCCTCTCTGATGACGAGGTGTTGGCGAAGCTCGCACTCGGAATCGTCAAGCGTCCTTGGAAGCTGGTTCGCCATGCAGCCGACAAATACGTGGGTCGCGAGCTGTTCGCGCGGCCAAATGTTCGACTCGTCATACTCGACGACCAGGGGATCGAGGAAAACGATCGCGGCTGGCTGCTCGAGCAGATTCGCAAGCACTTCTCCGGCCCCCCTTTGCTCTATGTCGCCGGCAGCCAAAGCGATGCCAACGAGAAACGGGCGCGCACCAAAGGCGCCCACTACTACGTTTCGAAGCCACTGCCGATCGAACGATTCGGACACGTGCTGCAATCATTTTTGCAGGCGAAGCAAGTCGAAGGACAATCCGCGCATTCAGCCGCGGAGAAATCTGGGATCAACGCGGGAGAATCGAGCGCCGGGAACCCAACGCGTATCGACGCGGGAATCCGCTGTCTCTCGGAGGAACTCAATCGCGAAGGCTCCCAGCTAAGATCACGCCTGCTCGATGCGGCGCTGGCCGGATTGCGCCTCGCGCGCAATCCGGAGTCGCCCGAGCTCAGGCGCGATGCTGCCCAGATTTGGGCGGCGATACAGCCAACGCTATCCCATCACCTCGACGCCCAAGACAGCCAGTTGCTTCCGTGGCTGGTGCAGCAAGGCCGTCTCTCGTCGGAAGCCGGGCGCAAGGTCCGCGCATTCCACGACCGGCTGCGAACGCTCATCGGCGCAATCGTTGACACCGGCGCGGATCGCCTCACTGAAGCTCAGGCGCGTGACGCCGGACAAGCGTTGAGCGGACTCGCGGTCATCTTGGACGACGCAATCGACAACGAAGAGTGCAGGCTCTTCCCAACGATTCAGAAGGCGCTCTTCGGAATCGACCGTCGCAGTTGAAATCGATAAGTTATCCGGGAACCATGATCGACCGCGCGATTAAGCGACTGTTGGGCGTCGCGGTGCTGGCGGCAGCCGCCGGGTTGTACGGGTGCGCGTCATCCACGACTGGTCAAGACGCTGCCATGACCATCTCATGCCAAGGAAAGGACCGGCAGGAGTGCGAAGCCCGCGATAATGCCCGCCAGCTACGCGACGCAGCGGACTACCAAGATGAGCCCGCCTTGGGATACCTGCAGTCGCCGCCGGGATTGCTGCCAGTACCTCTCACCTCGCGGAATGGTTCCTCGAATTAGTTGAAAGAACGGGCGCGTTGTCTCGCGGCGGCGGTGCGAATCAAGGCGGCACTGGCCGCAGCCGGCGAAAACAGGGTCGAGGCGGTGACCACGCTCGGAGTCGATCGGACGACGCTATATCGGTTGATGAGGCGTCTCAGTCTTTAGGTCGGACTCGCGCACAAAACAAACAGGCCCCGGACCGACGCGTAGGCGCGCCGGGTCCGAGGCCCCCTGGGAGAGGCTAACTGGATTGCCTTCCGATCGCTGAAATCAGTCGGCCCGGGATCATCCTGCGCCACCAGAGGAGAGCGTGTGGAGGACCGAGATCATTGCCGGTCCGACGATTACCGCGATCATCGCGGGCAATACGAAGAGGACCAGCGGGAACAGAATCTTAATCGATGCCTTCTGCGCGTCTTCCTCGGCATGTATCCGGCGACGCTGTCGCAATGCGTCCGAACTGGAACGCAACGCAGGTCCGATCTGCGCGCCAAGTTGTTCACTCTGAACCAAGGTTGCGGCGAGCGGCTTGATATCATCAACCGCAGTCCGCTCGGCCAGCCCGCGCAACGCCTGTCCGAGCGACGCGCCCGCGGAGATATCGGTGGCGACCAGATTCAACTCGGTGCCGATTTCCTGACCATGACGTTCGCATTCCGTGCCGACGATTCGAATCGCCTCGAACAGTCCGAGGCCCGCTTCGACGCATACCACCAGCAGATCGAGCACGTCCGAGAGCTGCTTTGAGATGTTTTGCTGGCGCGTCCGCGCGCGCCGTCCCAGGTAGTAGGCGGGCAGGAAAATTCCGATCCCTGTGCCGCCGATTCCGAACAGCAGCGGCTGAGCCGTTGTGGCGTGAAGAATAAATCCGACCAACAGTCCCAAACCTCCGCATCCGATCGCCAGCAGCACACGGGTGACCTGATAGGTCTGCGGCGCGCTGGACTTCAGAAATCCCGCCTGCGCCAGAGTCTGCTGGAGCTTCTCCCCGGTGGGAGTATCCAGGTTCGGCGGTGGGATGCGCTTGGAGGCCCATCTGAAAAGCATGCGGAGCAGGTTGTCGTCCTGAAGGTCACCTTCGAGTGCGCCCTGCGAAGCCCGCATCTTGACCGCCAAATCCGCGAATCGTTCATCGACCGCCCGGCTCTGCGGCGAAATGGCGAGGTACAAGGCCGCGCACGCCGCGCCAGCCAGGAGAAAGACCGCTATGCCAACCATGAATGGACTCATTAGTAGTTTACCCGCAGTAGTCGCCTGATGCTCAGGATGGCGAGCACGTCCGCTACGATCGCGAATTTCAAAATCTTCTGACCCATCGGGTCATGAAACAATTGATCGGTGTAACCCGGCTGAATCAAGCTGAACACGCAGAGCACCGCGATTGGCAGGCAGCCGACGATGATGCCGCCGAAGCGCGATTGCGCGGTCAGCGCTGTGATCTGCATCCGCAAGCGCTGGCGGATTCGCACGATTTCGGATAGCCGCCCGACAATCTGAGCCAGGCTCGAGCCGACCTCCGTTTGCACGCGCACCGCGATGACCAGGAGTCGGAGGTCGTCCTCCGGAACTCGCTTGAGCATGTCTTCGAGCGCGCGCGGCAGCGGCAGTCCGATCCGGTTCTGCTCGAGCACGGTGCGGAATTCGCTGCCCAGCGGATCCGCGAACTCGCTGACCAGAACTTGCAGCGCGCGCTGCAGCGAATGTCCCGCCTCGAGCGACGATTTGATCAGGTCAAGCGCGAACGGCAGCTGGGCCGCAAAGGCCTTGAGACGCCGCTTCCTTCGGAATTGGATGTAGGCGAGGGGCAGGATGGCCATCACCAGCGCGCAACCCAGCGCGATCCACATGTCGTTGAACAAGAGATTGCCGCCGAACAATCCGGTGCCGAGCAGCAGCACCATGATCAGCAGCATGTCGGCGACCGTCATGTACAAGCCCGCCTGCCACATCATCTCTTCGAGTTTGCGCAGCAGGTCCAGTTCGTACAGCACACCCAGCAGCAGTCCCTGATCGGGCCGGCGCCTGCGCATGACATCGACCTGCAGATCGTCGGCGGGGCGCGTCAGACGTCGTGCCACCTCGCGCTGTTGCTCGGCTTCGCTGCCGCGACTGCTGGAGAATACCAGCACGCCCAGGAAGACGAGCAGGAATATGCCGCTAGCCATCAAAATATCCATAGTATTTATCCGATTGTGCTGCGGAAAACCTTGGCGTCGAGTTTGTAACCCGCGGCCTCCAGCCGCTGCGAGTAGGTTGACCGAATCCCGGTGGGCGCGAACTGGCCGAGCACTTCTCCACCCGGCCCGATTCCCGTGCGCTTGAATTCGAACAGGTCCTGCATCATCACCATCTCACCCTCCATCCCGCTGATCTCGGAAACGCGCATCACTTTGCGCGAGCCGTCGGATAGCCGCGATACATGGATGATGATGTTGATCGCCGACGCGATTTGCTGGCGCATCGCGCGCTGCGGAATCGACACTCCCGACAGCAGCATCATCATCTCCAGACGGCCCAAGCTGTCACGGGGAGTATTGGCGTGGATGGTGGCGATTGAGCCGTCATGGCCGGTCGACATCGCTTGCAACATGTCGAACACTTCATCGCCGCGGACCTCGCCGACGATTATGCGGTCCGGCCGCATACGCAACGAGTTTCTGACCAGGTCGCGCTGGGTGACTTCACCCTTGCCTTCGACGTTGGGCGGTCGCGTTTCGAGCCTGACCACATGCGGCTGCTGGAGGCTCAATTCGGCCGAGTCTTCGATCGTCACAATTCGCTCGTCGGCCGGAACGAACAGCGACATGCAGTTAAGCAGGGTCGTTTTACCCGAGCCGGTGCCGCCGCAAATCAGGACGTTGAGCCGCGCGCGCACGATGGTGCGCAGAAACTCGACCATCTCCGGCACCAGTGTCTTCTTCGCGATCAGATCGTCGATGTTGTAGCGCCTGCGACCGAATCGGCGAATCGACAGCGCCGGGCCGTCGAGCGTCAGCGGCGGAATAATCGCGTTGATACGCGAACCGTCGGGCAGCCGCGCGTCAACCATCGGCGACGCTTCGTCCACCCGGCGTCCGACTTGCGACACGATTCGATCGATGATCAGCATCAGGTGCTGATCGTCCTGGAACTTGACGTCGGTGGCGTGAAGCTTGCCGCCTTTTTCGACGTAAACCTGGTTGTGCCCGTTGACCAGGATGTCGGTGATTTCATCATCCCACAAAAGCGGCTCCAACGGCCCGAGTCCCAACAGCTCGTTCTTGATCTCCTCGATGAGGTGAGTCTTGTCGACGTCGGTGAGCAGGCGTCCCTCGTCGTCCAGAATGGCGGAGATCGCCGCGGTGACTTTCTGCGCCGCGAGCGCCGGCTCGAGGCTTTCAAGCCGGGTAACGTCCAGCATCTCGAACAGCCGGTTGTGGACGGCAAGCTTGAGCTGCTGAAAACCCTCGGCCTGCACGTCTTTGACGGCGCGCTTTTGATTGCCTATCAGCGAGCGCTGAAAGGGCGCCGGCGTTGCGCTGTTCTGCTGGGAAATTCTCTCAACCAGCTTCATTCGGGTACCTCAAGTGCGCGCGCCGATAACATTCAACAGGCGCGAGACCAATGAATTTGGGAAATTGCCGTCGCTGGCTTCGCTGCCCACCTCGAGCCGCCGCGCCAAGTCCTCGATGCTCTTGGCCAGCGGCGAGTTCGGCGCCACCTGCCACAAATCCTGTGCGCTCAACTGCACCCGCTCGAGAACTTTTTCATCGCGCGGAATCCGCGTGTGAATCGGCTGCGCCAGCGTATGGCTGAGCTGCTCTTCACTGATCGGATGACCCGGCACGAAACGGCTCAGAATGAAGTTGGGTTCGACCCCCGGCAGCCCCAGCCGCCCCACCAGATCGACGAATCGCCACGCGCATCGTGCCGCACCGATCGACTGGTCGAGTAGGTAGAACAGACGACTCGAGCGCTCCCAGGCGGCGACCGTGTTTGCGTCGATATGCGTGCCGCAATCCACGATCACGAAGTCAAAAAGCTGGCGCGTCAGGTCGAGGATCGCACCGACCGTCGCGTCACTGACCAACTCGCTGTCCTCGATCCGCTTGGGCGCCGCGAGCAGGTAGATTCCCGACGCATGCTTGCTGAGCGCTGATTCGAGTTGAATCGAATCGAGCTTTCGCGTCCCCTCGGCGAGCGCCATGATCGTGCGCTCGGGTTCGAGATTCAGGAACACCGCCAACCCGCCGGTCTGCAGGTCGAGATCTATTACCGCAACCCGCTTTTCGAACGCGTAGCGCAGTGCCAGGGCGAGGTTCGCCGCCAGGCTCGTCACTCCAGTGCCGCCTATCAGGCTCACCAGCGAAACGATCATGCCGCCGCCGTTGTGAACGTTGTGAACTTCTTCGCGCCGGCGGGTCTCGCTTATCTTGAGCAGTGCGCGGGTCGCGTCTCCGGGATCCAGTGGCAGGAACAGAAGCTCATCGGCTCCGGCCCTCAGTACCCGCTTCATCAGGTCCGGCGAACGATCGTGCAGCAGCGCAAAAAGAGCCGGGCGGGGCTCCTGCCCCGCCTGCGCGTTCAGATAACTCAGAGAGAGTTCGTTGTTGCCGTTGAACACCACCATCGTGACGTCGATGGTGGTGTCGGGAGCGGCGTCCAGATCCGGTTCGAGTTCCAGGATGTTCAGCACCGGGTCGCCCAAGGCGGCGAGGGCATCCCTGACTTCTGCGCGATGGTCCGCGCTTCCGCCAACTAATTGGACTTTCAGCTCGCCATGCCGTCCGTCACTTTTTTTACCGAGCGTTGACACTTCACACTCTCCCTGCTTCACGTATGCCGTGTCGTATCATGCACTAAATACTCGGTTATGTCTTGTCCTCCGTCGAACTAGAATCTCGGGCGCGACGCGTCAGGCTGCGCCAGACGACGGGTCTCGATCTGTTCATGCGTCAGCTCAGGCACGTAAGTCGGGTTGTAAACCGAGGCGCCATTGGGCAGCGGACGCACGATTTGCGGCGTTACGCTTATGATCAGGTCCGTTTCGGTGTTGTTATAGCTGGTGTTGCGGAATAGTCCGCCGAGATACGGGATGTCACCGAGGTACGGGACTTTTTGAACCTCGGTCGTCTTTTGGTGCAGGATGAGGCCCGCGATGATCAGCGTCTGATTGTCCTTGAGCTGTACCATTGTTTCCGCGCGCCGAGTCACGAATGCCGGTATGGTGAAGCCGAACATCGACACGCCTTGGGCGTAATCGGGCTGCGATACTTCAGGCTTCACCAGCAGCTCGATATCATCGCAGCCGACGACGGTCGGAACGAATTCAACCGAGGTGCCGTATTGCTTGAAGACGATCGAGGTATTCAGCGCCTGGGCGATGACGATGGGAATTTCGCCACCCGACAGGAACTTTGCCTCTTCACCGGAATTAGCCAGCAGTTGCGGCTGGGCGAGAAGCTTCGCGAGGTTGTGCTGCTCGAGGAACTGGAAGAATCCCTGCAGCTGGTAGTTCTTGTTCCCCGCCGCCAAGCCATAAGTAAGCGACGACGACACCAGCATCCCGATCAAGTTTCCACCCAGCGGCAGCGATTGGGGCTGTATATTGGGAACGCTCGCGGTCGCCGACGGGGAAAACGGCGTCCCTACTGCGCCCGGCAATGAGACCAGCGATATCCCCGCACGGGTGAGCGCGGCCGACAGGTTGGTGCCCTGGTTCTCGATGGCGGTGCGGTCCAGTTCCGCCACCATCGTGTCGAGCAACACCTGCTCCTTGCCGTTGGGATCGATTCGCACCGTGCGTTCGTTGTATTGGCCTTGTTGGTCCCAGATCGCCAGAGTCGTGAAGCCCGGCGTATGGCCTATCAGGTTGATCTGGAACGGATTGATCACCTGGACATCGGCAACAGCAGTATCGGCGACCGACACGCGGCGCAGCCGGGTCGCAAAGTCGATAACTCTCGACGACCCCGTCTGGAGCTGCACTATGTCGTCGGGCAGATAATGGCGTCCACCTGAAATCGCGCCCGAGTGCAATTCGCCGCAACTTAGACCGATCGACGGGTCGCTCCGATACCGCTGGTTCGACAGTGCCGCCGAAGCCGTCTGACCGGAGGGCGCCTGAGGTCGCGGAGGGTACGAAGCAGCCGGAACCGACGGAGCGAAATCGAAGGTCGACGAATTAACAGCAGCCGGCGCAGGTGCGCCTGGCGATGCGGCTGCGACTGATGCCGAGCTGATCACGGTTGTGGCTGTTCCTGCAGATGAGGATGAAGACGAGGAAAATGACGAAGGCGGATTCACCGGGCCAGCGCCCGCATCAAGCTTCACGACTGCCGGAGCCGCACTGCCCGAGGACTTGCCGGAGCCCGCGATTGGCGCCGGACTGGTGCCAGGATGATTGATGTCGAAGGCGCTGCCGACCGATCTGACCCTAACGTCATAGTTGACTTGGCCATCCGCCGTCTTGACCGAAATGTTCCATTCTCCTGCTTCCGCGCCCAGCAGGACGACTCTGCCCGGCTCCTCGTTATGCACGATCAGCGCGTGGGGATTCGCGATCACCTTCACCGCTGGAACCTCGCCGGGGCTGACGTTGTTGATTATGTAGCTCTCGCCCGCGTTCAGGGCGACAGACATTTCCGCGCCGCCGCTATCGGCGGCAAGCAGCAGGCCGGGCTGAAGCATGAGCATGCTGATCGCTGCAGCCAGCCACGGAAGCAGTCCATATCCTCGTTGAGCTTTCATCTTCTTCACCTTGGCTTCTTCGCGGCTTGCTTATGGTATGTCGATTGTTTTGGGCGTCGGCACGTGATCCGCCGTCGCGTTGATGGGCGCCCCGGCCGGCGCAATGCCGCGGTTCACGGGCGCCGCCACGAGGTCGTGATGATCGGGTTCAGGAGGGCTCGCCACCGTCGTTGAGGATGCCGCAGGGGCGCCCGCGTCGGTGTCGTCGTTATCAGAAAACTGCGCCGCATCGGCGTGCGTATGGCTCGTCGACTTCTTTGCACCCTCGCTGTTCGCCGCCGCTTCATTCACAAACGAGACTGACTCGGACGACTTGCCGTTGCGAAGAATCTCGATCTCGACCTGCTTCTTGGCCGGGCGCGGCGCCGCGATCTCATGATGAGGCTCAGGCTGCACAGCCACCACCGGAACCTCAGGCGCCAGGCTGTAGGCCCGCAGCATCTGAGCAACGTCGCTGCCGTTGGTCAGAACGATTTTGTTATCATTGTAATTGCGCATCGCCAGACGCAGCGTTCCCGAGTGGCTCGCCAACGCCAGGCGCTCGGCCTCCTGCGGCGTGACCAGCAGCGTGACGACCTTCACTACCGTTGGCTCGTCCTTTTTCTGCTCGATTTCCTGCGCTACGGCGAGAACTTCGACGTTCTGCAGAATTACTTTTGAGAACGCCCTTGGGGTGCCTTCGCCGCCTTGGGTCGCGACCAGCACGTCCACCCGGGTATGCGGCAGCACGAAGCCCGCGACGTCGCTGACTTCATCCACCGGGACCGACACGGCGCGCATCCCGAACGGAATCAACAACGGCATCACACCCGCCGTCTTCTCCCCGGTGAACAGCTTGGACCGCACCACCGGCTCGTTAGCTACCAACGAGTTCTTCACGTAGCTGCCGATGACCTGTTTGGGATCGGTGTATGCGCCCTCCGGAAGACTGTCAGCCGACCAGCGCGCCATCTTTACTTCGCCCAGCTCGATTTTTGTGCCGAGCGGAAGATCGTACGCCGAGACCACCACCTCTACGTTATGCGCCATCGCCTGCTGTACTTCGGCTTCTCTCCGTTTCAAGGCGGAGTACACCATTACCGAAGCCAGCATCGCCGCCAGTCCCGCCAGTAAGACGAATACCATCGGTCGTCTCATATCGCCTCTTCCCCCCGGCCGCTTCGTGGCTGACCGGCTATCTTCAAATAGTTAAACATACCGTCATTTTGTTATTCTATCATGGCCAGTTCAAGTACTGGTCAGGATGGCGGGGAAACTAACGATTAAATGTGAATGCGAGCCGGGAGTAGTCCCAGCTTTGTTGCAGATAGTCAGAACAATGCTCTTACGGCGTGTAATTGAATCCACCGCCACGACAGGTACCCCCAAAATAGCCGCGGGTCGCTGACTATACGAGAGGACCCACGCGGTTGACTAATGTCGAGACGATATTACCCGCATTCTGAATTAGAGCAATACATACTGCGCCGCTCGCTGCGAGTATTATTGCGTACTCGGTCATAATCTGACCACCCGAACTTACTTATTGTCCGGTAAACCCGCTTCTGCTGGCTCATTGACTTCCCCTCCCAGGGTTGTCGTCTTTTCTGAAGTCGTCTCTCTTAGCGGGGCCTGTGTTGGAGCCCCCGCTAAAAGACCACGGCTCCCGACGACCGTCAGGCCATCGACGGCTACAGTTCTGATTTTTTATGTGGGGTGGCGGATGGGTTAGTCCGCCACCCCGGAATTTCACCCTTCTCGATTAGAGTTGGGCGTCCACGCTGGTCAGCACGCTCTTGATGGTCGTTCCCATGGTCTGGTAGCCGAGGAACACCACAACCGCGACTGCGGCGAGGATCAAAGCGTATTCCGTCATCGTCTGGCCGCGCTGATACTCGCGCGCTGCCACAAACATCCTCGTAATCATATCCATTTTCCCGTGTCCTCCTTCTGTTACTTGTTGGCCGAAATTGGCATTATCCCCATTAATCAACCTGACTCCGTTCAACCTTCTGCCGCAGCCCAACGGCGCCAGCTTGTCTCGATTCCTTCTTCCCCGTGGAAGAAAATCCTCGCTTGCGGCAACTTTCACTGGCGCCAGAGCGAGACTAAGGTAGAGCATCTCTCGTGCCATTTTAATCTATTCAGCAACCTGTTGGACTTTTTTGTTTCATGCACGGTTACCATACGCTAATACGCGCAGTGATGCAACTACCAGTTGCCAAGCTGCAACAGATTATGGTCTAAAGAGCGCATCATTGGAGATTTAAAACAGTCAAAGAGGTTTGAGCTAAACATGAACTAGCTAAGCGAGAGAAACCAACGGATGGTGGTCGGTCTCGAATCCAACCACCAAATAGTGTGTATCACATTCCGAATGGGGATAGCTTGGCGGGTTCTGCGAGATAGCCTCGTGGCTTTAGTTGGCAGGTTCGAAGCTAATCTGATCGCCCACCTGCGTCGAACTCTCGTCCGCCGCGCCAGCGGGAAGTTCGAGTGCTTTTCGTGCTCCAAACACGATCGAGGAGACGTGCCAGGGCCTCAGGCGCCGGTTGATTCTGATGACCGTGTTGCCGCGCCCCAGGAAAACGATATCGATCGCGAAGCGCATGAAGAACATGTGCATCCACATGAACGGCGTGAATCGCCCCTTATCGAATAGCATCCCCATTCCGGGCTCGAGGCCGTCGCGACCCAGCAGACCGCGGCTCTGACCGCCGAGACCGCCGGCGTACTCGAGCCGCGCGCAGAGCACGGTTGCGCGGGATTGATTGACTGCTCGGAGCGGAGATTGCGGCGTCGGCATCGGCGGTGCATCGGGTGGTCGGGACTGTCTCATTACGTCATCATGTAATAAACTCGCGTAAGTTTCATGGGATACATCCCGATATTTCTCGACGTGACTGGCCGCGAATGTGTCGTAGTCGGTGGCGGCGAGGTCGCCGCGCGCAAAGTCGAGTCGCTGTTGGAGGCCGGCGCTCACGTGACTATCGTGAGCCCGCGCCTGTCGCGCTCGATGGAGGCAATCGTTGCCCGCGGGCTCGTGACTCACATCGCTCGTGATTATGAGCGCGGCGATATTCGCGGATGCGTGCTGGTCTATGCGGCGACCGGCGATCCGAAACTCCATCGCGAGCTTGCCGCCGAGGCGCGCGTGCTCGGAATCCCGATAAACGTTGTCGACCTCCCCGAGTTGTGCACGTTCATCGCGCCCGCGGTTGTCAAGCGCGGCGCGCTCCAAATCGCAATCTCGACCGCCGGTGCGTCGCCTGCCTTTGCGGCGCGGCTCAGACGCGAGCTGGAGCAGCAGTTCGGGACCGAGTACGCGGTCGCGCTCGAAGTACTGCGTGCCGCGCGCCGGCGGTTGCACGCCGATGAAATCGATCCCGCCGATCGCATGCGCCGGCTGAAGGACCTCGCCAACTCCACACTGCCCGACGCGATTGGCGTCGGCGACGTAGCCGCGATCGAGCGGATACTCGCCACTCATCTGGGTGACGGTGTTGGTCTGGTCCGGCTCGGAATCGACCCGGCCGCGCTCGGCCTCACACGCGCAACGGAAGTTCCGGAGTGAACCGCATGCCGATGGACACGCTATGGCTAATGCTCGCGCTTGCTTGTTACGCGCTCTCTGCCGTGTTGTTTGTGTTCGATCGTTTGGCGGGCCGTACGCAAGCGACCGGCTACGCAGGTGCGATACTCGGTGCGGGCGTGGTCTTTCATGCTTTCGATTTGACGGCGCGGGGGCTGCAGGCCGGCAATTTTCCGGTCGCCAATTTTCCGCAGGCGTTGTCGTTTCTTGCGTGGCTTACCGCGCTGGCGGGGCTGCTGATGATCGTGCGCTTGAGGCTGGCGGTGATCGGCGCATTCGTGGCGCCGGCGGTGACTCTGGCTCTGGGAGCCGCTTCACTCGCGATGAGCAGCGGGCACGTGGTTTTGCCGGCCACCCTGCGCAGCGTATGGCTGCCGATTCACGTTACCCTCGCCATCCTGGGCTACGCGATGTTTGTGCTGGCTGCGAGCGTGAGTATCGCCTACCTGGCCTACGAGTCGCGGCTCAAGTCCAAGCGCGCGATCGGTCCGGCCAACGAAGGCGCGCCGAGTCTCGAAAAGCTCGACCGAATCAACTATCGCCTGCTGGGATGGGGCTTCCTGATGCTCAGCCTGGCGATCGTGAGCGGCGCGATTTGGGCCGATGCGACGTGGGGTCATTTCTGGTCATGGGAGCCCAAGGAATCCTGGTCGCTGGCGATTTGGGTGCTCTACGCGGGTCTGCTCGAATCCCGCCTTACGATAGGATGGCGGGGACGGCGCGCCGCGGCGCTCACTTTAGTGGTGTTCAGCTTGTTGGTTGGTTCGTTCGTGGGCGTTAACCTGATTTTCCCGGGCAAACACGGCGGCAGTTTCGGCTGAAAATGGATCAGACTTTATTCATCGTCGGCATAAATCATCGCAGCGCCGCCGTTGCGTTGCGTGAACGCCTGGCGTTTGCCGACGACGAGATCGTTGCTGCGCTGGCCAGACTGCGGGATTCGTCGCCCGCGGTCCTGGAGGCGGCGCTGATTTCGACCTGCAATCGTGTCGAAATTGTGGGTGTCGCCTCCGATACGGCGCGCGCGGCCGACGAGACGCTGAAGTTTCTGGCCGCGGATCGAAGCGTCGAGCAAGCCGCGTTCGCCGACGTGATTTATAGTTCCGCCGGGCGCGACGCCGCGCGTCATCTGTTCCGCGTGGGTGCGAGTCTCGACTCGATGGTCGTTGGCGAGCCGCAGATATTGGGGCAGCTCAAGATCGCTTACGCGCAGGCGTCCGAGGCGGGCAGCGTCGGCCCGATTCTGCATCGCGCGTTCCACAAGGCTTTCACGGTCGCCAAACACGTGCGCAAGGGCACGCTTATCGGTCATGGAGCGGTTTCCGTCAGTTCCGCGGCAGTCGCGCTTGCGGGCCAGATTTTTGACACGTTGAAAGACAAGACCGTGATGCTGATGGGTGCGGGCAAGATGGCGGAGTTGACCGCCCGCCAGCTGAACGCGCTCGGAATCGAGTCGCTGCTGATCACGTCGCGCACTTTCGATCACGCAGTCGCGCTCGCGCGCGAACTTGGCGGCACCGCGGTGCCGTACGACAACTACAAGCCGTACCTCAAGATGGTGGACGTGCTTATCGGTTCGCTCGCATCCACCAAACCGGTGCTGGGTCCCGACGAATTCGAGTCCGTGATTCGCGAGCGCCGCTACCGGCCGATGTTTCTGATCGACATGGGCGTGCCGCGCAATTTCGACGAGCGGCTGAACGCGCTGCAAAACGTCTATCTGTACGACATCGACGATCTCGGCGCGCTGGTTAAACGATCGCTCGGCGATCGCGAGCGCGAAGCCGAAAAGGCCGAGCAGATCGTCGAGCTCGAACTTGAATCGTTCCTCAAGTGGCTCGCGGGTCTCGACCTGACCCCCACTATCAAGGACATCCGCTACAGTGTCGAACGGCTGCGCGACGTCGAGCTGGGACGGCATCGCGGCTGGCTGGCGCAACTCGAACCCGCCGTACGCGAACGAGTCGAATTGCTCACTCACGGACTGACCAACAAACTGCTTCATCGCATTCTGTCCGGCCTCAAGCATCACGACAACAAAGCGCTCGATGCCGCGTTTGCCGCCGAGGTCGCGCGCCGCCTGCTGGGTGCTGAATTGGACGCGCGAGTCCACGATCTCGACGACGCGGACGACGATGACGACACGGGCGCCGAGTGACCGCGCGGCACGCTGATCCCTTATGGCGCTCAAGCCCAAGCTCAAGTTCAGAATCGGTTCGCGGCCAAGCAAGCTGGCGCTGGTCCAGGCGTCGATGATGCGGGAGCGGCTCGCGGCGCAAATATCCGTTGTCGATCCCGAAATTGAAATCGTCGAAATACGCACCACCGGCGACAAGCTAACGTCGGCGTCGCTTGCGCAAGTGGGCGGCAAGGGCCTCTTTATCAAGGAACTCGAGCAGGCGCTCGCCGATCGCAAGATCGACGCCGCCGTCCATTCGATGAAGGATATTCCCGCAGTCCTGCCGCCGCAGTTTCGCGTGGCTGCGGTGCCCGGGCGCGAGAATACTGCCGATATCCTGGTGACGCGCGACGGCTCGGCATTGTCGGCGCTGCCGGTGGGCGCGCGGCTTGGCACCTCGTCGTCGCGCCGCCGTTTCCAGGCGCTCAGGATGAATCGGGGGCTTGCTGTTCTGGCGTTGCGCGGCAACGTCGATACGCGTTTGAAGCGCGTCGCCGACGGCAGCTTTGACGCGATCATAATCGCGATGGCGGGGGTGAAGCGGCTGGGGCGGTTGCGCGATGTGAAGTTCGTCGAGCTCGATGGCCGCGATTTCATCCCGGCCGGAGGGCAGGGCGCGCTTGCTATAGAAACGCTGGTCGAGCGCGACGACCCCGTTTCAAATGAACTCGATCGCGCGCTTTCCGCGATCAACGACGCGCGCGCATTCTACGAAACCGCGGCCGAACGATCGTTCCTGGCCGCGATCGATGCGTCATGCACGACGCCGGTCGGCGTAAGGGCAAGCATCGTGGGCGATACGCTCGCGCTCGCAGCGATCCTGTTCAGTCCCGACGGCGCGCGCGAGCTGTCGGAGTCGATGGAACAACCGATCGCGCCCGACCTCGCGCCGTCCGCCGCCGAAAATTCCGGCAAGCGGCTCGCGGAAAAAATGCTCGCGCGGGACGCTGCCGCGATTCTTCGGTCTTGAATGAGCGCGCGCGCCAAGCATCAGGATCGGGGCAAAGTCTTCCTGGTTGGCGCGGGTCCCGGCGCCTTCGATCTGATCACGATTCGCGGCGCTGACGTTTTGAGCCGCGCCGACGTCGTTATTTACGACCATCTGGTGAGTCCGGAACTGATCCGGCTGGCGCCGCGCAAAGCCGAGTTGATTTACGCGGGCAAGAAAGGCGGCGCGGGAAAAGGTATCGAGCAACCCGAATTGAACGCGATGCTGATCGAGCGCGCGCGGATGGGGCGCGTCGTGATCCGGCTCAAGGGCGGCGATCCATTTATCTTTGGACGCGGCGGCGAGGAGGCCGAGGCGCTGGCGCGCGCGAACGTGCGGTTCGAGGTGGTCCCGGGGGTCACGTCGGCGATTGCAGGCCCGGCCTTCGCCGGTATTCCGCTGACGCATCGCGAGTACGGTTCGTTCGTCGCGTTCGTCACCGGCCATGAGGACGAAAGCAAGGATGCGCGCTCGACGGTTCCGTGGGACGAACTGGTCGCGGCGGCTCGGGGCCGCGGCACGATCGTTATCCTGATGGCGACGGCGCGGATGCGCGCGACGCTGGATCGAATCCGCGCGGCCGGACTTCCGGCAGAAACTCCGGCGGCTGCGGTCCAATGGGCGACGACTGCCGCGCAGAAGACAGTCAGCGCGACGCTCGCGACGCTCGCCGACGCATCCGCGCGCGCCGGAATCGGCGCGCCGGCTGTTATTGTGGTCGGAGAATGCGCGGGCCTGCGCGAGCATCTCAAGTGGGTGGAGCGCACGCCGCTGTTCGGCCGCACCGTGGTGGTGACCAGATCGCGTGAGACTGCCTCGCAGTTCGCCACGGCACTCAGACGGCTCGGCGCGGAGGTGGTGGAATTTCCGACGATTGAAACCGCGCCGCTCGCCAGCTACGCGGCGCTGGACCGGGCGATCGCGCGTCTCTCGTCACCGGCGCGGAATTCCTTCGACTGGATAATCTTCACGAGTGCGACGGGAGTCGAGAGTTTTATCGAACGGCTGAAGTCGCGCGGCCGCGATATTCGCGAGCTCGGACGTGCGTCGATTGCGGCGATTGGACCGGCAACCGCGGCGCGGCTTGCCGATTATGCGCTCCGCGCCGCGGCGGTTCCCGACGAGTATCGCGCGGAGCAAATTATTCCCGCGATCGGAATAAGGCGGATTCGCGGCAAGCGCTTCCTGATTGCGCGGGCCGAAGTTGCGCGCGAGGCGTTGCCCGAGATCCTGCGCGACAAGGGCGCCAAAGAAGTCGTAGTCGCGCCAGCCTATCGAACCGTCAAGCCCAAGGGCGCGCAGATCGAGCGGATGCGCGAGCTGATCGCGTCGGAGTCGATCGATCTCGTGACGTTTACCAGTTCCAGTACAGTCACAAATTTCTGCGACCTGATAGGCGCGCCGGCGAGTCTCCTCAAAGCCGCGGCGATCGGGCCGATAACGGCGGCGACTGCGCAGCAGCGTGGATTCGAGGTGGTCGTCAGGCCGGGCAAATACACGATTTCGGCTCTGACCGAAGCCATTGCCGAGTATTTCGCCCCGGTGAACGGGGGAACTTGATTGAATGTGAAAGCATGGGTCACCCCTGCCCGCGCGCGACAACGGAGCGCGGCCTTAACACTGGGGGCAGGGGTCACCCCTGCCCGCGCAGTTTGCGGGCGACGTCTTTGGCGAAGTAGGTCAGGATCAAATCGGCGCCGGCCCGCTTGATGGCGATCAGCACTTCGAGCGTGGCGCGCTCCTCGTCGATCCATCCGTTGATTCCCGCCGCGCGGATCATCGAGTACTCACCCGAAACGTTGTACGCCGCCACCGGCGCGTTGAATTCTTGCTTCACTCGCCAGATTAGATCGAGGTACGGCAGCGCCGGCTTGACCATCACGATATCGGCGCCCTCCTCCAAATCGAGCGCGACTTCGCGCATCGCCTCGTCGCCGTTGGGCGGGTCCATCTGGTACGAGCGCCGATCGCCGAATTTCGGCGCCGACTCCGCCGCCTCGCGAAACGGGCCGTAGAACGCGGACGCGAATTTAGCCGAGTACGCCATGATTGCGACCTGACTGAATCCGTTGCTGTCGAGCGCGGCGCGAATCGCGCCGACGCGTCCATCCATCATGTCGGACGGCGCGACGATATCGGCGCCTGCGCGCGCGTGCGACAGCGCCGAGCGCACCAGCAGCTCGAGCGTCGCGTCGTTATCGACGTCGTTACCGGCGAGCGCGCCGCAATGCCCATGGTCGGTGTACTCGCACATGCACACGTCGGTAATCACCGCCATCGAGGGCACGCGCTCTTTGATCTCGCGTATCGCGCGCTGCACTTCGCCGTTGTCGTTCCACGCCTCGCTGCCCTGCGGGTCCTTGCGTTCGGGAATTCCAAACAGGATGACTGCGGGGACGCCGGCGGCCCACGTCTCGCGCGCCTCGGCGACAATGTTGTCCACCGACATTTGCGCAACGCCCGGCATCGACTCGACCGCCTTCTTCACGCCGCGTCCGGGGCACACGAACATCGGCAAAATGAGGTCGTCTGGCGACAACCGCGTCTCGCGAACCATCCTTCGAATCGTTTCAGTACGTCGCAGCCGCCGCGGCCGATTGATTGGAAATGCCATAGTCCTTCCCTGCGCCGATTATATAGTGATCGCGTATAACTTGGGCAATCTGTGCCGGCGGCTGGCGTTGCCGTCGCCGGCGGAACAGGGCCAGCGCAGAGGGAAGCGAATTTCGATGACGGTGCTGTCTGGAAGGGGAGCGTCTGCCGATGCGCCCGGGAAAAGGGTCATTTCCGAGCGTTGCGTGCCCGCCGGTCGCCGAATTCTTGGATTAAGTCGCTTGCACGGTTAACGTCATAGACGATCTCATCCCCGACCAACTGGATGAAATCGAAAACCGCCAGCGCCACGGCCATGGCGCACTCTGTCTGTTCATTCTCCTTCATCATGGTCTAAGTACGAATCAAACACCTCACTGTTTCAATTATGTAGGCTTGCCGCTTCGCGCGTCCTTGGCCAGCCAAACAGATGCCTGTCCTGCGTCCGCAGAGACGCCGCGTCTTCGCGATCCAAAATTCCTGAGTCTCCGGGCTTTTGTCGCCCTCGGTCCCGTTGTGAGAGGTACGACGGAAAAAATTCCATTTTTAGGGATGAGAGGCAAATGCAATAGACGCGAAACGCCACGGCAAGGACGGCCTGCGCACCGATCTCTCTCTGTATCTTACTCCGCCGCTTGCGTAAAAACTGACGCGCTTGTTCGCGACAGTCTTAGCAATAGGAATTTAAAACGGATCGAAGGGCATCCCCGATTTTCTTCTTACGAAATCTGTCACAAGCCCACACAGACCCGTGCTCAAAGAATGCTCGACCGCGACATCCTCCCATGCACACGTTCACGAGAGGGCAGCGGGAGCAAACGGGAGACAAATATCCAAGTGCCTGGAATTCACTGGGGAGAAGGGCAACCCAGCCTTCCTTGGTTGGAGGCGGAACGGATGCGCAGTCACGCGAGTACTTCTCCGACAAGACGGTGCATCCTGACACCATACCGTCACTGCGGATGTACAAAAGGTTATCTCCGCACCCGCAGGTGTTAACCATTGGATCGGTGTAGTCATCGTGGTCGAGGATTTCCAAGGAGAGGCGCTTCGCCGACGCTTCGATGTTGCCGAAAACCTCTAATTCCTCAGACGGTGCTGGTCTTTCGTCTGCATAGCGCGAGGCATTACCATAGAGAATCATGTCGCCAAACCCAACTTGCTGGACATCAAGTTGAGCTAGGATTTCCATCAAGCGCACGGCCTCAGGTAGCAGGAATCGGGACTTAACCGCTTTGACTACAACCGGAATCCCATTTTCCCTGACTCGCTTAATCGTAGCGCACACATGCTCAAAATTTCCCGAACCCCTCACCAGATCATGGACTGCGGGCGGCCCATCCAGGCTGATTTTTACGCAAGGATTTGTCGAACCTGCCAAAGCCCGAATGACGTCGTCGTTCAGATTTACGCCGTTCGTGAATAGGATCAGCTTGTGCTCTCGTTCTCCGATTGCCCTTATCACTTCAATAACGTGAGGATGCAGGGTTGGCTCACCTCCGAAAAGGGTTATCGTCGCGAGGGGAGGTAGCGAAGCCACAAGTGACAGCCAGAAGCTGAGCGGCACTTCTGAGTTGCGCTTGAAAGTCCGGTTGAAACAGTAACGACAGTTAAGGTTGCATTTAGCTGTGAGCTCGAAATACACATTGAGGTCACTTCTTCTCCAAGCCGAAAATGGCGGGTCGAGATTCAATACTCCGCAATTGACGAGCAAGTCGACCGTCTGTTTGTTGATGTTGCGCGTTCCCTGAATCGCCACGCGAATACAGCCTGCAACTTCTTCAACGAGTTGCACGGCATGACCCGTGGAAATCCGGACCAGCCAATCATCTAAGAGGATGAGGTCCCCGGATAAATAGTACTTGGACATGACCCAATTTCTTTTTTTGGGCATCGATTGTCAAACCCCGATCCGGTGAGCAACGCATACGCAGGGCATCCTGTGCAAACCTGCGAGAATTTACACGAACGGTCCGGGCAAGAAAGAACGTGTTGGCCAATCCGGCTGGAGTCCCAATTGACAGAAGTGACGATGTTGCCCATGGACATTGTCATTTCACGCCGATACAAAAAACAGGGCAGCACGTTCCCATCTGGCATGACGCCAATTTTGCGAATGCCTCCATTACAACCTACGTAGATGCTGTCCAAGTCGCTCTGAGGGAGAGAGGCGTCGAATGCGACGTACGAAAAGGGAGCGTCAAAATAGACCCTTTTGCGAATCCGATGCCGATTAGAGTGAAATAGAGAGAAAAACCGGCGTGAATCCAAACAAAGATTCGTGTTCTGAGTGAGTCGGCCAACCGGAGTCGGGTTTCTCCAAACCCAAGCGCCACAGGTATGCAGTGAATTCACGAAATCGATCAACCTGTCGAGTTCGGCGACTGTCGGTTTCAAAAAGTTAGTGGATAACCCAAATGGGTAGCGACCGTCGACCAGTGCAATGGATTGGAATACTCGGTCCCTGGCGTTCTTGCGGCATGCCAGAAGAGAATACAACGCCTCACTAAATCCCAGCAGGGAGATGTTGAGAACGACTGAGCATTCCTCAAACAGCGATAACCAACCCGTATCGATGAAGAAGGCGTTTGTTGTGAGATTGATGCCTATCCCTAATGCGAACGCTTGGCGTATCAATCGCTCAATTGCAGGCCGCATTGCAGGCAGCAGCGGCTCTCCACCTAGGGAACCTCTGCACAGGTGGTTGAGCGCAGATCGTTTGGAAAGTGAGTCATGAAAAGTATCGCTGGAGGTGAGAACTCTGTAACGGTTGTTGCGCGGGAAGCGGCCGCGCGGGATTACTCGGAA
>Ga0208188_1000553_pt1 | contig 22594 bp, 17 predicted proteins | sample June2015DPH_8_50_FD_184698 | JGI IMG/M metagenome (GOLD analysis project Ga0208188, IMG submission 184698) | Peatland microbial communities from SPRUCE experiment site at the Marcell Experimental Forest, Minnesota, USA - June2015DPH_8_40... | ecosystem: Environmental > Terrestrial > Soil >...
GGCAGGCGCCCAGTTTTGCGTCCGCGTCGTAAATTGAGTGCGCAAACAAGCGGGGCAGAAACGCCGCAGCGTGCGTGCATTTCACGAACTGTGCCGAACGGGTCAGCAGGCCGAGCACAATGCTCATCAGCACCGGGTTCGGGAGATTGCCCGCCGCGATGTGCACCAGCAATTCCGGTCCGACGGCCAGTGCCGCCCGATTTGATTTTTCCCCGCTGCCGCCCGCGACAAACCGGTCGAGCCGCCGCGCATCGCCCAATTCCTGCACCAGCAGCGCGTGAAAATTTTCCGGCGTGAACTGGTGGAAAAAATTGTCGAGTCCCTTTTGCAAGGTTGCCTGGGAAAAACCAGGGCCCGGAGCGCCGGCCTCCGGCACGGCGTTTCCCATTATGCCGTTCGCGCCGTGCCGGAGGCCGGCGTTCCACGTTTGTTCGAGCGCCAGCCGGCGAAAGGCGTTGTCCGGTTTCAACCAGGCCTCCGCCACGTCGCACAGCACCCCGACCAAGTTCTCCGTCGAACGCTGCGCCAGGTATTGCGCGCGATTGCGTTTCAGCGTCCGGCACGCCTCCGCGACCATTGCCGGCGACAGCACCGCCTCCGGCGGCAGGTCGGCGAGAAAATAGTTGGGCAGGTTCATTTGATTGCGGATTGCGGATTGTAAAATGCGGATTGAGCCATCAGCGAACACCCGCGCGGCTCAGCTTGTGTCGCGCGGCCCAGCAATTCAAATCCGCCGCCGTGGCGGATGGCCAGGTCTTCCGTTTGAATTGCCACGACCGAGAAAACGTTGGCCAGATCAAACACGCGAATCAAACCCGTTTCACCGTCGGCCACCTCGAGCCCGGTTTCCGGTGAAATAATCTGCACCCGCGCCCAGGGAGGAAACAGAAAGTGACGAGTGTCGAGTGACGAGTGCCGAGGTGCGCTGTCTTTGCCCGTCACCCGCCACCCGTCACCCGCCACCCCATCGTAAGCTTGCGAACTCAACTCGCTCATGCCGTATTCGCAGATGATGTGGGACGACGGTATGCCAAGCCTTTCGGTGATGAACTGGTGCAGTTCAGTCTTTGGCATCGAACGTGAACGGTTTTTGTAGCCGCCGGTTTCCATCACCCGTGAACCGGCAGGCAAATCGAAACGCAGATTTCTCTCCGCCAGAAAATCCAGCAAATGGACGAAGGAAAACGCGGTCCCCAAAAGAAGTGACGAGTGACGAGTGGCGAGTGACGAATTCGCCACAAGCACGGCGTCGAAATCCAGAGTCCAAGAACCGTCGGTTGCGATTTTGCCGACGAACACTGTTTTCGGTGCACCAATTTTTTGCCGTATCGTTTCAAACATGTGAACGAGCGATGAGTGCGGCACCTGCGCCGGTGGCGGAGCGAGAATTAACATTCTGAATTCCGAACTTCGAACTCCGAACTCCGGCACGACATGTCGTGCAAACCCCGACCACAACGACGATTCATAAACCGCCAGCGATTCCGCATTGTGAAAATGCCGGCTGGGCTTTTGTTCCGTCGTCCCGCTGGAATGAAAAACGGCGGTGCGTTCGTTTGGTGCCAGACAGGTCAATTCCAGTTCCTTGAACGCCGGTGTCGGCACGGCCGGAATTCGCGTCCAATGTTCAACGACTCCCGGTGTGAAACCACACGCTGCGCAGATCCTCCGGTAGGCGGCGTTGTGTTGGAACTGAATTGCGAAGAGTTCCAGCGCGAGAGTGTCGAATTCAAGATTTTGGCAGGGTCGGCGCGCTGCGCCGACCGGACGCCGCAGCGCGGCGTCCCTACCTTGGATGGATTCGCGCAAACGCGCGGCAAAGTTTGAAAGTTCGGTTGTCATGCGGTTTTTGTTTGCCGGCTGGTTTTCCGCCACAGCCGACGGAAAATCTAACCTGTGCAGGCCATACAGCAAGCAAGGATTTTTAACTTGTCCTTTACTGGGTGCAACTTTAGGGCGTGTTGCCCAAATCAATTTCCGCTTCGGATGCGGGGCAGACATTCCTGTCTGCCGGTTCTGGGGACTTTCCAGTCCCCGGATTCCGCGTCAAACCATCAGCTTTGGTCGGCGAAGTTGGAAAACTTCGCAACCGGCAGGCTCGAAAGCCCGCCCTACATTTGGGCAACACGCCCTCAAGGTGCACCCCACGGTCGTGTATCTGTGCGCCGCCGATACAGTTTGTTTTTGGGACATAAAAAAGAATGTAAAACCGTCAAAAACTTCCCGATTGTCAGGAATTTTTGAGTTGGTATGCACGATGCTTGGAATCGGGCGTGCAGAGAACCGAAGCTTCCAACCTGTTGCTCCTCCTGTTTGATCCAGAAAAAATCCATCGTTTTTTTGTTCTCCTCCTGGCTCTGGCCGCGACCTGGGTATTTTGGCTGGAATCGGTGGTGACTCCGCCGATGGTAAGTCACAATCAATCACCGGCACGGACGCCCGCCGTGACCCGCAATCATTCGGCGGCCAATCTTCTTTGTTACGATACTTCCGTTCCCCGTCTCCAGTACCAGGCAGCGGTGTTGAAACCCGACGATCAAAATGCCACCGATTTTCCATATGATTTCCGTCTCGAAAAACAGAACGGTTCCAACCAGCGCGATTTATTTCAGTTGGTTCACAAAAAATTGTACGCGGACGGGCGAATGGGCAAATGGGTGGATGTCGAAGCCGGCTACGGACAGATTTGTGGGGTTGAACCCGGCATCGGGAAAAATACAGTGGAATTGGAGCGACCAAGTCGTGCCTACCTCAAGGCCAGTTTCAGCTTTTGATTCTCCGAAATAGTTCCTCCCCGGGTGATCCGCCGGTTTCAGCGGGCGCCCGGACTTTGTTTTTCATCGCGCCGGCGGCTCATTCGTGTTAATCAGTTCCCATCCGTGGTTAAAATTCTCAACGACAGCGCGCGCGAATTTCTTAACGCCACCGCCTGGAGCAACGCAGCCTGTGACCCCCTCACCGGCGATGCCTCCGCCCGAAAATATTTCCGCCTGCAAAAGGATAAACAAAGCGCGGTTCTGATGGATGCCTCATCGATCCTGGAGAGCGTGGCACCTTTCATCCGGATCAGCCAGCATCTCCATCAGCTCGGTTTCAGCGTGCCGGCCATTCTTGCCCGGTCTGACGAGAAAGGCCTGCTGTTGCTGGAAGATTTTGGCGATGCAACCTTTACCCGCCTGCTGGATGCCCCATGCGAGCCGGAAAAGCTTTATACGCTGGCCACCGATGTCTTGATTGCCCTGCACCAGCATCCCCAGGCAACCCCCAAAGATTTGCGGGTGTATCACCCGGAAAAAATGCTGGAAGATATCGGGCTGTTTTTGGAATGGCGCACCCCCACGATTTCGGAAGCCGGCAAGGCGGAATTCAAAACCGTCTGGCGGGAGGTATTGCCCTTGGCGCATCAGGTTCCAACCTCGCTTCTGCTGCGCGATTATCATGTGGCCAATCTGATGTTGCTTCCGAACCGCCAGGGCGTCCGGCAGGCCGGACTCCTTGATTTTCAGGATGCGTATCAAGGCCCGATCACGTATGACCTGATGTCATTGCTGGAAGATGCCCGGCGCGATGTTCCGGAGGGCATCAAGGAAAAAATGGCGGCCCATTATCTGGCTCAGTTCCCTGCCCTTGATCAAAAGGCTTTTGAGACTTCCATGGCCATTCTGGCAGCGCTGCGGCACACCCGTGTGCTGGCCATTTTTGAAAGGTTAAGCCGGCACGAGGGAAAGCATGACTATAAGAAACTTCATTCGCCGCGTGTGGAACGCCTGTTGCAAAGGGCCTTGCGCCATCCCATGCTGGCCGGCGTGAAACGATGGATGGAGCGCCATACAGATTTGCAAAAAATAATTTAAAATCAAAATCGATGCCCCTCGCCCCATCCCTCTCCCCGCTCGGGCGGGGAGAGGGTGTCCGCAGGACGGGAGAGGGGTTCGTAACTACATTCTGGAGATTTATTCCGGTAACCATTCTATGCAGGATAAAATCAAAAAAGCCATGGTCCTGGCCGCCGGTTATGGCACGCGGCTGAAGCCGTTGACGGACCGGATGCCCAAACCGCTGATACCAGTGGCGGGCAAACCGATGATTAAATATGCGCTCGACAAGCTGCGGGCATACGGCATCGAAGAAGTCATCATCAACGTTTCGCACCTCAAGGACCAATTGACCGCTTATGTCGCCAATTGTCGCGGCCTGACCATCAAGATCTCCGAAGAAACTGAGCCGCTGGAAACGGGCGGTGGACTGAAAAAAGCGCTCCCGCTTCTGGGTCACGAGCCCTTCTTCACCATCAACAGCGACATCATCTGGCTGGACGAACGGGAAAGCGCCTTGGAACGGCTGGCCCGGCATTGGGACGATGCGAAAATGGACGTCCTGCTCCTCACGCAACCCAAGGCCAGGGCCATCGGGCATGACAAAGGCGAAGACCATCTGTTCATCAAACCCGGCAACACCATTGATTGGAACGAGCAGGAGGCGCCTTACATCATCGCCGGCATCGGGATTATGCATCCCCGCATTTTATTGAATGCTCCTGACGGGAAATTCACCGTCAAAATCCTCTGGCACCAGGCCTTCAAGCAAAACCGCCTTGCGTGCCTGCCGCATCACGGCCAATGGTTCCAGACCGGCACCATTGAGGACATCAAAACAGCCGAAAAGAATCTGAAGAGGCCTGGCGGCTGACTCCCCTTCCGAGGGAGAAGTCAAAACGACAACCGATAATCATCGAGGCCCTGCACAGGATTTGGCCGGATGTCAAAATCATCGTCGCCAGCGCCGTAAAGCGTCGCAATAACGGTGGGCTGGGGCGCAACCGTAACCGGAGCGCCGGACTCCGTTCCGGCATTCGGTTGCGTGCGCCGCTGGCGTTATCATGCCGATTCGGAAATCGGCGCTCCAAGTGTAACTGTCGGGATTGGCGGCAGTGTCCGGATACGTCCTGTGGACTGCTCGTGAGCAGAAACCATTTGACCGGGTAATAAGAGTAGGATAGTATCCGCTTGAAACCTAATAAGTGGGGGGAATCGTTGACTCAAGGCATGGCATCGGGAAGTGCCGTAGCGACGCCACGCAGATGGCCTTGCGATTCCTGAAAGCGGCTATGAAACCAAATTGCCAGTCCACACCGGCAGGGAGCCAGCCATGAGCGCGGCCAGGGCGTATTCACGTGCCAGGACCGGCTCGCCGGCCACTCATAAGTTGCGATGCCCTTTGGGCGCGGCGATGTTTTCCAAACAGGCTTGGGATGAAATTGCCCGCAGCCTCAAGCTTTCCGGACGGGAGCTTCAAATTATCAAAGACGTTTTTGACGACCACACCGAATTTGCCATTGCCGCCCATTATGGCGTTTCGCCGCACACCATCCACACTTACTGCGAACGTTTGTATCGCAAGCTTGCGGTAACCGACCGTGTGAAATTGGTGCTGCGCATCACAGACGAATTTCTTGCGCTGACGGTCGCCACCGGAAGCTTCCTGCCGCCCATCTGCGCCAACCGGGTTGCCGGCCGTTGTCCCCTGCACCATAATTAAGCCTGGCCCTGGAAGTTCACCTCACCAGCCGACGGCTGAACAGCCGACTTTCACAAAATGGCCCCAATAATAGAATGGTTTCGTTATAAAAGCCGAATCAGGAGAAAAAACAGTATCAGGAGAAAACTTATGAAAGAGAAAATTATCGGCGGTTCATCACAGTTTGGCAAACCAGTGGGTTGCTGTCTGGCCTTGGGTGCCGCAGTCATGGTGAGCCTTACTTCGCTGGCACAACCCGTCAATTACAACATCGATCTGAGCGGGCTTGGGTATGGGAACATCAGTCAGAACACTCCCGGGATAAACCTTGGCGCAGAAGCCTGTGTTCCGACGGCAACTGTTAACTCGTTCTTTTTCCTTCAGAACTATTATGGGATTTCCGGCCTTGGTCCCGGGAATGGTCAACTGACGGTGGGAAATGCCACCAACGCCGTCAATGAACTCGGCGTGGATATGGGTCTGACCAATAATGGAGTGACCCAGGCGGGCTTTATCGCAGGCAAGTGGCAGTACTTGAGCGATCACCAACTGACCAATCAGATCTCGATGGAATGGGAGTCCGTCGCCGTGGGAGGTGTTACACCGACCTGGCAATGGATCTATAACCAATTAATGGCGACGCAGGATGTTGAAGTCGCTTTTGCCTGGTTTGGCGGCAGCGATGGGCATTGTGTTACGGTAACAAGCTTCGATTTTGCGGATAACAATAATAATCACACAATCGACTTTGGAGAACTCGCGCACCTTGATTTCACCGATCCGTGGGATGGACAGCACTACGTGGGCACGCTTACCATGAATGGCGGCTCCTTGGAACTCTCCTATGTGGGCGGTGCGGCTGGTGCTGGCGCGTGGGGGCTCATTGACGCCGCTATCGCCGAAAGCCCCATACCTGAACCATCCACGCTTGGCTTGCTGGTAATCGGTGGGTTGGCAGGATTCCGACTGCTACAGCGGAAGCGAAGCTGAGTTTCATCCCCTGGCTATTTTAAAGACAAGCCGAACCAGCTTTCGGGTTCGGCTTTTGATTTGAGCGTCAGACGATCTGCGGAAAAACTTTTTCCGGGTTCACGCCCAAATCCTTGATGGCTTTCGCCACAATCTCTTTACCGATTTGCCCCTTCTCCGCCAGCGCGTAGAGGGTGGCGATGACAGTGGATTCGGTGTCCACTTCGAAGAAGCGCCGCAACCGTGCCCGCGTGTCGCTGCGACCGAAGCCGTCCGTGCCCAACGTCATCAAGCCGCCCGGAACCCACGGCGCTATCTGGTCGGGCACCATCCGCATGTAATCCGAAACCGAGACAAACACCCCCTGCTCTTTCGCCAGCAACGTCTCAACGCAGGATTTTTTCGGCAGTTCAGTTGGATGCAGCATGTTCCAGCGTTTGCAGCGCAACGCGTCGGTGCGGAGCAGTTTGTAGCTCGTCGCGCTCCACACGTCGGCTGAAACACCGTAGCGGTCGGCCAGAATTTCCTGCGCTTTGAGCGCCGAGTTGATGATCGGTCCGCTGCCAAAGATATGGGCTTTGTGTTTTTTGCCCTCCGCGCCGGCTTTGAATTTATACAGCCCTTTTAGAATGCCATCCTCGACGCCTGCCGGCATCGGTGGCATGGCGTAGTTTTCGTTGTAAAGCGAGAGGTAATAGAAAATGTCCTCGCCTTCGGCATACATTCGGCGCAGGCCGTCGGCGATGATGACGGCGATCTCGTAAGCGAACGCCGGATCGTAAGCCAGCAGCGTCGGCAGGGTGCTCGCGTGCAGCAAGCTGTGTCCGTCCTGATGCTGAAGACCTTCGCCATTGAGCGTGGTGCGACCGGACGTCGCGCCGAGCAAAAAGCCCTTCGCCCGGATGTCGCCCGCCAGCCAAAACAAGTCACCGACGCGCTGTGGGCCAAACATCGAATAGTAAATGTAAAACGGAATCATCGGCACACCGTGTGTCGCGTAAGCCGTGCCTGCCGCGATGAACGACGACATCGAACCGGCCTCGGTAATGCCTTCTTCGAGAATTTGGCCGTCTTTCTTTTCGTTGTAGTAAAGCAACGATTGGCTGTCCACCGGTTCGTAAAGCTGCCCCTTGGACGAGTAAATGCCGATGTCTTTGAACAGCGCGTCGAGGCCAAACGTGCGCGCCTCGTCGGGAATGATGGGCACGATGTGTTTGCTCAGACTTTTGTCCCGCAACAAAACGCTGACGAGCCGGACAAACGCCATCGTCGTCGAGACTTCCGTGTTCGAGCCTTTGAAAAATTCGGCGAAATAATCGGGCTTCGGCACGTCAAGTCCCCCCGAACCGGGATTGACTTTGCGCCGGGGCAAAAAGCCGCCGAGCGCCTTGCGTCGTTCGAGCAAATATTTCGTCTCTGGACTGTCCGCCGGCGGACGGTAAAACGGCGTCTCGGCGATGACGTCGTCGCTGATCGGGATGTTGAACCGCGCGCGGAACTCGCGCAGTTCCTTTTCGTTCATTTTCTTTTGCTGATGCGATATGTTGCGCCCTTCACCGGCTTCGCCGAGACCGTAACCTTTCACCGTCTTGGCGAGGATCACCGTTGGCCGGCCCTTGTGTTCGAACGCGGCCTGGTAGGCGGCATAAACTTTGCGCGTGTCGTGACCGCCGCGCTGCAGCTTGCGAATCTGGTCGTCGGTGAGATGATTCACCAGTTCGAGCAATTCGGGATATTTGCCGAAGAAATGCCTGCGCGTGTAGCTGCCCGGCTCGACGGAATACTTCTGGTAATCGCCGTCCACCGCCTCTTCCATGCGCTTGACGAGCAGGCCTGATTTGTCGCGCGCGAGCAAATCGTCCCAATCACTGCCCCAAATGACTTTGATGACGTTCCAGCCGGCGCCCAGGAATGCGGCTTCGAGTTCCTGGATGATTTTGCCGTTGCCGCGCACCGGACCGTCCAGGCGCTGCAAATTGCAATTCACAACCCAGATGAGGTTGTCGAGGTTCTCGCGCGACGCGAGCGTGAGCGAACCGAGCGTTTCCGGCTCGTCCGTTTCGCCGTCGCCGACAAAGCACCAGACTTTCGGTTCCTCCGTCCATTTCGCCAGACCGCGCGCCTGGAGATAGCGATTAAATCGCGCCTGGTAAATGGACAGGAGCGGGCCGAGGCCCATGGAAACTGTCGGGAACTGCCAGAAATCCGGCATCAGATACGGGTGCGGATAGGACGACAACCCGCCGCCCTCGGCCAGCTCCTGACGGAAATTCTGCAAATGCCGTTCTTCCAAACGGCCTTCGAGAAACGCACGCGCATACATGCCCGGCGTGGCGTGACCCTGGAAATAAACCAGGTCGCCGGGAAAATTCTCCGTGCGTCCGCGGAAAAAGTGATTGAATCCAACCTCGTAAAGCGTCGCCGCCGAGGCGTAGGTCGAGATGTGGCCGCCGACGTTGGTGGTGGAGTTGGCCTTGACCACCATTGCCATGGCGTTCCAACGGATGTAGCTCTTGATCCGGCGCTCCATCTGCCAGTCGCCGGGGAACGGCGGTTGTTGCTCCGGCGGAATCGTGTTGACGTAAGGCGGGTTGAAGCCGCGCGGCAATTCGGTTTGCGACGCGCGCAGACGGTCGGCAAGTTTATTCAGCAATTGCGCCGTGCGTTCCGGTCCCTGGTTTTCCAGGGCCAGATCAAAAACGGACTGTAGCGACTCAGCCCACTTGTCGCTGGTTTCTCCGCCGCTTCGCCTCCCGGTATTGGCGGCACCGGGACCGTAAAAGTCTTTTTTCTCAACGTTCACTGTGTTAATTGATTTTCTCCTAATGCGACAAAAGCGCCGACAACATTAGAACAAAGCCGTACCCCCAATGCCAGCGAAATCAGTACGACTACAAAAGTGAAACAGATTGATTTAACCTTCCCCTCACCCGCCGAAAACCTTGCGTGCGATGAGGCGTTGCTGGATTGGTGCGAAGCGGGCGACGGCGGGGAGATCCTGCGCTTCTGGGAACCGCGAGAACATTTCGTCGTCGTCGGCTATGCGAACAAGGTGGCGACGGAAGTGAACGTCGCGGCGTGCGAAGCGCGCGGCATCCCGGTTCTGCGACGCTGTTCCGGCGGGGGCGCCGTGGTGCAAGGACCCGGCTGCCTGAACTACACGCTCGTCTTGAAAATCACGAAGGACGGCCCCTTCCGCAGCATCAGCGCTGCAAACCGATTCATCATGGAACGAAACTGTGCGGCGATGCAAAACCTCTTCCCCAAATCCAAGAGCCGGGACCCAAGACCCGAAATTGCCGTGCGCGGTCACACCGATCTGGCCATCGGCGAACGCAAATTCTCGGGCAACTCCCAGCGCCGCCGCAAACACTTCCTGCTGTTTCACGGAACATTCCTGCTGAACTTCGACCTCGCGCTCGTCAGCGAGCTTTTGCCGATGCCGTCGAAGCAGCCCGATTATCGGGAGCACCGCGCGCACACCGATTTTCTGATGAACCTGAATATATCCGCGGAAAAGGTGAAGGCAGTTTTACGACAGGCATGGAGGGCGGAAGAGCCGTTGAAATGTTTTTCAAAGAAAAATATTGAGGCTTTGGCGCGGAATAAATACGCCACGCGCGAATGGAATTTTAAGTTTTAATTTTTTGCCGGTAGTGACGGTCACGGAATTTTGAAATCCTGCAACGGATAATCCAGGCGGTAAAACCGCACAGGCATCGGCGACTGGTAGCAACGGGTTGAACCTGACACGGTGCCGGCGGAAATGGTCATGGACACCACTTCCAATCCAGCCAAATTTTGCCGGCCAGTGGAGGCGAGCGCGGCAAAAGACCGGTTGTCCGCGACCAGCGGTGACAGCAAAAAACCGCCGCCAGCCATGCCCGGGACGAGGCGGAAACGACGTTGCGTGCGGTCCTGAAGCGACACGGTTAGCATCAATACCGGCGGTTTGTAGAATGTCGAGACCACGGTTCCCGCCAGGGATTTTTTAATCTCGATTTCAACCCAGACCGGGCCGGTGGTCGCAGCCGGCAACGGGACTGGTTCGCCAAAGCGGGCCGATGTGTTCTGGATCGGGGTCAGGTGAAATTCGCGCGGCGCCGTCGCCCGCGACAGCAGCAAGAATGTCCCATCTTCATCCGACGCGCCCTTGAGGTCGTAAAGCGTCAGCAATTCCGGCCAGGAACGGCCGTCGTCCAGCGAAGGAAACCTGTCGTCAATCGTCTGAACAGCAAACAGGATGTTGCTGGCGGCACGCGCCGTCCGCAGGTGGGCGGCGTTCATTTCCGCCAATTCCGGCGTGTAGGCGGAATAACTTTGCATGACCGGCCGCGGTTGATATGGCAACGCATGCGCAAACAGGATGGTTTGATCGTAGGAATAAAGGTCTGCATTGCCTTCGATTGGCGGCAACGGGTGGGCCTTTCGCTCATTGGCAAGATTTTTTTCGTATTCACTCCGCAGATACCCGGTATAAGGACCGGCAACCGGAGCGAGCAGGTTGTAGATGCTGAATGTCCCGGCGAGTTGTTTCCGCAGCCCGTCGTTTGGAAGCCAGCAGTTGAACACGGATGAAGCAAACAGCGTGGAGGCAATCAACAGGCATGCCGCCGCACCAGCCGCGCGTTTGCTTCCGGGCCAGGCCACCGCGAGACACCCCAGCGAGATGAGCACCAGCGCCATTGCCGAGCCGGTCTCGTGCCGGTCACATCGGACATAACCCAGTTTGAAGGCGATGAATAAAATTGTTCCAAGTCCCGCCAAAGGCAGCACCCCCAAGAACCGGTACCGCGACCAGGCAACGCGACCAGTCAGCGCGCACAGCAACATGGCGATCAGCAGGAAACAGACGACATCGCGGGTTTCCGCTTTGCCGGTGAACATCATCGCTTCCGTGTAACCGCCGGTGATTCGCCAGGAGTTGCACAAGAACGGTCCCAACGAACTTAAATGTTGTCCGGCGGCGACCCAAAAGAACATGAAACTCGCCACCCACAACGGGACGATCCACGGAAAACGCCGGTGGCGGAAAATGTTGTCCACCGCAATGACGGCAACCACCATCGCACTTTCCATCAAGCCGGTGAACTTGACCAGACTCAACCATCCCAGCGACACCACCAGCAAAGCTTTGATCGGCGTGAACGCGCATTCCTCCACAAAAAAATGCAGGAACAACAACAGCACGCCCCAGGCGACCAAACGGGCGTTGAAATCATCCCCCGGCGGCATGCTGGCTGCCGCAGTGAATCCAACCAGCCAAAGCCCGGCCACCACCCGGTTGTCCGAAAAGTGGCACGCCAGCCGCCAGCCGGCGCATATAAAAACGAGCGACAGAATTATCCATGCGATCACGGAAACCAGATATGTCGGCGGGTAATAACCACGAGCAAGAAACCCCCAAGGGCCGTGGGTAAAAACAATGTCTGTGCCGAACTGCAAACGTCCGGCAAAGGCCGCGTGCAAATCCTGCGTCCAGGCATTATCCAGAACGGAGACCACCGGGTAGTCATTCACGGACGAACAAGGAATGAACCGGGAGAACACATAAAGAATGACACCCGCCCTGAACAGCAGGCGAGCCACAGCCGGCCAACAAATTCTTTTCCCAAGAGAGTCCACAACGATCCCGTACACGCGGTTTCGATCCGAACGAGCATGCAATGGAATTCATACCGCGACAAGAAAACTCGGAACCACCGTGATTCCGGGCGGGATAAATACGCCACGCAGGAATGGAACTTCAAATTTTAACAAGGAACCCATGAAACCATGAGGGGGTTATTCTCCTGCCCTCCTGGTCTTCTTATTTAAAGTCTTTTCGCTAGTTCCGCCTGGCTCTTGGCAAAGACCTCCTTGTGCAGCGAATTGCCGTGGGCGTCCATCGTGACGACGGCGGGGAAATCCTGCACCTCAAATTCCCAGATCGCCTCCGGCGCGCCGAACTTTTCCATCAGGTAAACATTCCGCACTTTTTTGATGCAATCGGCCAGCACCTGCGCCGCGCCGCCCACCGCGTGCAGATACACGCAGCCATGTTCCTTGCACGCCGCCAGCGTTTTGTCGCCCATGCCGCCCTTGCCGATGACGCCGCGAATGCCGAACTCACCGATGATTTGCGCCTGATACGGCTCTTCGCGGATGGAAGTTGTCGGGCCGGCGGCGGTGGCCTTCCAATTGCCCTGCTCGTCCTTCATCACCACCGGGCCGCAGTGATACAGGATGCCATCGCGTAAATTGACGCCCGGCGGCAGTTTGCCGCCCTCGTGCAAGTACTTGTGCATCGCGTCACGCCCGGTGAACACGACGCCGGAAATCAAAACCTCGTCGCCGACCTTCAGTGCCCGAATTTTTTCTTCGGTGAAGGGAAAACTCAATTTAATCATGGCTTGTTAAAATGTTGAATGCGCAATCGTTCCGCCAAAGCGTCAAGCACCTGATTCATTTCCGTTTCGTTCAGAACACCCAATTTGCGTTCCAGTTTGACGGTCGAAAAACTCTGAATCGGGCGCATCTTGACACGGCCACCGGAGCGCCGGGCTCCGCCCCGGCATCACCTGCGCGTTCATGACCACAGCACCTGCCGATTTGGAAATCGGCGTTCCCATTCGCACGGGGTTGTTTGGTGGCGGTGTCAAGATGCGCCCCTCTGAATCTGTTGCAAGTGAAAAGCGCCGGGTTTCAGAAACGGTTTGGGAATGGAAAGCTCCCGGCGGTTGCCACGCAAAGAAGTGGTATGGAGAAGGACGGTAACGAGATCGAGTTCGTCGTCTGCGGGATTGCCGGTGAGCAACAAGGCGGGACGCACCTTTGCCGCCAGGCCGAAATCCACCGACCAGACCTCACCGCTGTTGGCGACGGACATCTTCCTCCTCCCTGCGGTCGAGCATCATTGCGCCTTCCAGCGCGGCCTGGTCACACAGCGCGATGTCCCCATTCTCCGCCGCCAATTCGGTCAGTTTGCGGCGAACCGCCCGGCGTTCGGTTTCGGTCAGCTTTGGCAACTCGCTCAAAATTTCAGCCGCACTCATGCTGGAAATCTAACGCCAATGGAAGCTGCTGGCAAGCCCTGCAACGCCGCCGACTTTCAGCGCCCGGATTTTTTCCCCGGTGAATGGGAATTGAAGTTTAATCATGGAAAAATCATTTAACTCTGTTCGTCATCGGAACAAGTCCGCTCGCGGTTCGACTTCTTATCAACTGAAACGGAATGAGTCGCACCCCAGGCCGTAAAAAACTTTTCCAGCCGTTCCTTTCGCGCCGAATCAGATTCGACGATACGGACGCGGCCTGGCCCACAATTCTTTTCCGAATTTCAGACCCCATGAAATACTTGTTAGCAAGCAAAAGGTAATTAAAAACGTCTCTCTCCTCCAGAAGCGCGTTGTAGCGTTCGGCCTGGGGCCGAACCCGCATCGAGCCATAGGCTCGACACTGCATTTTTCCGGCGTTGTTTTTAATTGGCCACCACGTTTCATTGCTGGTGCAACCGGAAGAACTGCTGCTGAGTCGCCGGGACGATGGTGACGCTCTGTTGTTCGCCGTTTAGTTGCAGTGTGTTGGTCAAGAGCGACCAGGATGGCGGATTCAGGTTGGTCGTGCCCTCCAGCACATAATTGGTCAACGCGCTCGCCCAGGACAGAACGATGTTTTTTGCCTGGTTGGTAAACAGCAGGGAAACGGCGATTTTTTAGGGGAGAGAGAACCCGCTGAAGGTGAAGACGCAATCCGCCGGCACGGTCGCGGTAAAGACGCCGTTGGTGACCGGGACGGTGGCGTCATAGGCGAGGTTGGTGGTGCTGCTGGTGTAATAGAGATCAAGGCTGGAAACCGACGGCAGGTTCGTCAGCGTGCCAGACAAGGTCGCCGTGCGGCTGTCGGTGTTCACTCCGGTCAGGGCAAGCTGCCCGGTACCGGACTGGTAAAACGCCAGCAGAACCAAGGACGAGGTCGAACCGCTCACGTCGATCCGCTGCGCGCCCGGACGGACAAATTTGGAGATCTGCGCCACGGTGTAAAAGTTTTTCCGCGCCGTGTAGGTTTTGGGAACGGCGTTGATATCATCCACAGCGAACAAACCCCAGTAGCTCCAGCAGTCATGGATCAGGTAGTAACTGTCGTAGCCTTCCCACACCAGTCCCGCCGATGCGCCATTGGCCAGATGCGCCAGCAGATATTCTGCCGTGCCGCGAGAATAGCTCCAATCATTCGTCCCGCCCACGCAGTCCTCACAATTTTCGCACCAGACGTTGAATTCGGTCATCCAAAAATTGCGATCCGGATAGGCGGATTGCTGGAGGAAGTCATACACGCCGGCTGAATTACCCCCGTCGGCCAGATAGCTGTGCTCGCTGAAATGCGCGAGCTTGGTCATGATCAGGTGGTTCTTCATGATTTGCGCCAGCCAGTTCGTGCCGCCGTAGGCGAGATCGGGGGCCACGAAACGAAGGTCGCCCACGCCATTCGCATTGAGCTTCAACGCCAGTTGATTCAACATGCGGATGTACTGGGCGGTGTTCACGACCTGCACGCCCTGGATGGGGTCCGGCGTGTTGTCCGGCTCATTGTCCGGCCCGACCAAACCGAACTGGAGATGGAGCGTGTTCCGACCATAAACCAACAACGATGCAATCATCTCCGCCCACTCATCTTCGTAGCCGGGTGTGAGGACGTAAGTGTTGCTGTTGACCATCCATGACGGGCCGATGCCTTGAAAATTCAGCACCACCCCGTTGCTGATGCCTCTCTGATTCAGATAGGCGATCATGCCCCACATACTTTCGAAGTCCGGCGCGCTGTACACCGTGTTGTAGTAATTCCAATTTATTACGGCGGGACGGGCGTTGTGGGGGTTGGCGTTGGTGGCTTCCCAGTCCGTCCGGTCGTAGATCACCCGGAACAGCGTCATCCCCGCCTGGTCAATCAAGGCATCGAGCACCGGCTGCAGTTCGTTGTTGGTCCAGCTCCGATGATTCGCATTGACGCCGAAGCCGTCGATGACTTGATAGGTCTGGGCGCCGTCAATGGTCACGGTTTGCGCCCCGGCCGGGACACTGAACGCGAACCAAACGGCCATGAGGATGATGCCGACACAACACCGATGACCAAACAATGCTGGCCGATAAGAGGCAACGGGTGTTTTCATTGGCTCAGGCTCGCTCTCTATTCTGCTTTCGCCGCGAAAGGGCACTTTCCCCAACATGTTCATCTCATGATGATATGGGTTCTTTATGAACCTGTCCACCAAATTAGGGCAAAGCCATACAGGGGGATTTTGATTCGTCACTCATGGGTTACCGCATCAGTAAAGCCACTTCTCAATATTCCATTCACATCCAGCGTTGCGTCCGGTGAACCCGACGCCGGAAATCAAAACCTCGTCGCCGACTTTCAGCGACCGGATTTTTTCTTCGGTGAAGGGAAAACTCAGTTTGATCATGGCTCGGTAATTTGTTGAATCGTTACACCGTCAATGTCTCCAGTCAACGCTCAGGATTTCGTCGAAGATGTTGGTTGCTTCGCCGCGGCTTCCTTCAGGCCGAGCGCTCGAGCCAGATTGTTGCTTGCTTCGGCAAAGTCGGGCTTCTCCCTTAGAGCTTCTTGAAACTGGCGAATCGCCCCATCCAATTGCCCCTTATTAGCCAGCGCATAGCCGAGATTGTTGTGGGCTTCAGCATATTCGGGCTGGAGTTCCGCCGCCTTTCGGTAATGGGCGATCGCCTCGTCCAATTGCCCCTTTTTGGTCAGCACAACGCCGAGATTAAAGTGGATATAGGCATCGTCAGGATCGAGTTCCACTGCCTTTTGGAAACAGGCCTGTGCCTTGTCTTCCTGTCCTGTTTGGAGCAACGCATACCCCAGATTCTTGCAGGCTAAATAACAATTAGGATCGCGGATGATGATGCTCTGCCACAACATTTCGACCCCGTCATGCCTCCATCGCCAGCTCAAGGCCCCCACCGCTAGCACCATTGCGATGCACAGTGCCGGGTCAAAAAACGATTTCCGTTTGCAAACAAAACCAACAACGACCGTGAACCCCGCCGCCGCCAGGGCCAGCGGACCCAGCCAGGCCAGATACTGAAAATGATCGACCATACCACGTTTGACGCCGAATCCTCCGAGATAGTCCAATCCGAAGTGGTATAGCACCTTCTGGTTGTTTGGCACGGCAACTTTGCGGAGCCAAGGGATGCTTGCCTCATAGCTTTGCGCCGTCCCTTTACCTTGTAAATAAAACAACCCCAATGCCAGTTGCGCGCCGCTATGGCCCCCTTCAGCCGCTTCTCTGAACCAATAAAAGGCTTCCGGCCAATTTTTGGCCACACCCACCCCTCTGTAATAGTAGGTGCCCAGCGCATACTGCGCCGCCGCCTCGCCCTGCACCGCCCTGGTTTTCGATGCCGCCACCAACCGCGCCTGATACTCGGGTTCCCTGCTCCCCAACAGCGCATCATAGGCCAAAACGACCCCGCTGCCGGAGATCACCATCATTATGACCGCCATCAAGATCAGACCCCTGTCGCTCTTCCGACTCGCCCATGCGCTCTCCTCCCTTGCCGGTGCATTTACACAATCCTTTCCATTTCTGTCATTTTGGTCTGGACTGGAGTTGGACTGAGTAAGCACGGCCGCATCCGTCAAATGCCGGCTCCAGCCCTGCGCGCACTCACTCAACACCAGGCAACTCAATGGCAGCACCTGCATGAAGATGCGAACTTCGCTGAACGTCCCATACATGAATTGCCCCGCTACATACGCCACAATCATCCACAGGTAAGGCCGGAACCGCTTTTCCCAGCCCAACACCAGGACCGCCACCAGCGTCCCCGCATTCGCAAACAGCACTTGGGTCGCCTTGTCCGAAAAAAACAGTTTGAGATTGCTGATCAAATAATCCGCGCGCAGCAACTGCCTTACATTGGTGGAATCGCCCATCGCCAGAACCGCCGTCTTCAAGTGCAGGGTGCCGATCAGATATCGCTTGCCTAAAATGTAAAAAGCCGCCAGCCCCACAAAACTTAGAACCCGCCAGCGCCATTTCCACCCCCGGGCGAACAGGCACAGGATCGCACCCACCAACACGGTCTCCTTGAAAAAACAGCCCGCGCCGATGGCCGCCAGCATCAGCACCCGATGCCCCCGCTCATGGAGCAAAACCGCCAGCGTCAGAAACACGGTTGCCGGCAGGTCCCACGGATAAAAATAAAAACCCGCCGCCGGAGCAAAATTGTAGATCAGCCCGGCAAAGATGCTCAGGTTGACCAGCAAGGATTCCCGCACAGCGACCAGTATCGTCAGCATCAGCATCAGCAGCCAAAATGCCTGGTACAGGCCAAATACCATTGCATGCTGTTCGACTTGATAGCTGCCATCCTTGACTAACAAATCAAACAGCGCCCCTGACAGCAACATGCCCGACACCCGGCCTTTCCACACATCATACAACTTTTCCAGGTGATAGGTTGACTTTGAACAGGTCGTAAACACTATGTGGTTTGTGCAATCGGTTCCGACCCCAAAGGCGAAGTTGCGGACCAGAAAATAATAACATATGGTCAGGCAAAGAATGACGAACAACTCCAAAACGAACCGGGGACTTCCCTTGGAAGCATCGGAGCCGGGGAACTTCGGGTCAATGGAAGAAAGCTTCATGCAATGGAACTTAACCGACAGGCGCTCTTCACTTGAATGCGGGCGTCTTCTCGTTGCCAAGCCTTTGGCATATACGTGGTTTTTTAATAAAGCCAGGTCCCAATTTCCCCCTGCGCATCCAGCGTCACGCCCTGGCGGCGATAGGCCCAGCACATGTAGCTGATGCTGACGAAATAAGACGCGGGCAGGCGGTTCGCCGCGCAAATCTTCACGCCCAACAACGTCGTCTTGCCGCCAAATCCCATTGGGCCGATGCCGAGTTCGTTCGCCGTCTTTAAAATGTCCTGCTCCAGCTTGTCCAGTTCGGGATTCGGGTTCCGGTCGGGAATCCGTCGCAGGAATTGCGTTTTGCTCAGTTCATAGCCCGTCGCGCGGTCTCCGCCGATGCACACGCCGAGGATGCCCGGACCGCAGCCCTTGCCCTGCGCCTGCAATACCGCGTCTAGGATTGCTTTGCGGCAGCCGTCGAGGTCGCGGTTCGCGTTGAGCTTTTCGTTCGGCAAAGAGTATTGCGCACCGACGTTTTCGCAACCGCCGCCCTTGAGCACGAGTCGCACGCTCACCTCCGGTGAGCGATGCTGATGAAAATGAAACACGGGCGCTCCAGGTCCTACGTTGGTGCCATCGTTCACGCCGGTGAGCGAATCAACCGAGTTCTGTCGGAGAAAACCTTTTTTCGTCGCTAGTTTCACGGCTTCCTTCGCCGTTTCCTCAAACGCGATCTGGTCAAAGCCGACCGGACAATCCATAAAAAACAGGATGCTGCCGGTGTCCTGGCAAATCGGCTGTGACTTGCGTTTGGCGAGCTGGATGTTCCGGTCAATGATCTTCAGCGCGCTCTCGGCAATGGTGCCTTTTTTCTCCTGCTCCAGCGACGCGAGGATGGCCTGATTCACGTCGTCGGGAATTTCCGCCGAGGTGCGCCGGATCAATTCCAGCAGGGAATTTTGCAGTTCGCTCATAAACAAGATTAGCGTAAGACCTCAGCGGGGCAGCGTCAATCAATGGCGACGGCATATGTAGTGTCGAGCCTGTGGCTCGATTAAGCTGGCTCGGCTTTTCGGCCACAGGCCGAACACTATAGCAGTTCCAGATAACATTGGCACAGTTTGATATGCCTCTGGGAAAAGCGGCGGAGGGCCGCCGCAGTCCAGGACGCTGTGCGCGACACGATGATTCCTGAAATACGCGAAGCGTCTTGGAGTGCGCCAGTCCTCTGGCGCTTGGCAAGAAAATGAAATGTCCGCGAGATTTCCGCATAAACTTTTGTGCGCCAATGACAATATGAACTACTATACAACCAAATCAGGATGTTGCCCGATAGCGGCATTGCATTTCGCTCCGCCGCTGGTTTAATCGTGTCGGGATGCAACAATCCGTCAGCAAAACCGGGAACCCGATTGCCCCATGGTTCACACCTTGGCGGTTTGCGTTGCTGCTCGCGCTGCTGATTTTCGCCGCGTTCCCACAGGTTCTGCTCGGCCTGGAAACGTTTGTGGTGCGCGACTACGGTTTTTTCGCATATCCCCTCGCCCATTTTCAGCAGGAATGTTTCCGGCACGGCGAACTGCCGTTGTGGGATCCCTACAACAATTGCGGCGTGCCGTTTCTCGCGCAATGGAACACGATGCCGCTCTACCCGCCGTCGCTGATTTACCTCCTGTTGCCGCTGCCATGGTCGCTGGGTTTTTTCTGCCTGCTGCATTTGTGGTTCGCGGGTTTCGGCATGTTCTTCCTCGCCCGACAATGGACGGGCCTTCGCCACGCCGAAGTGTCGTCTGTTTTTGACGTATGCAACGCCCGGCCGGTTTCGGCCCACCCGTCTGGCAATGAAGCTACGGCCACGCAGGCGGGAAACTCCTTCGCGGCGGCGTTCGCGGGCGTGGCCTTTGCGTTCAACGGCCTGACGCTCAACCTGCTCATGTGGCCGAGTCACATCGCGACGCTCAGTTGGATGCCGTGGGTCGTGCTCGCGGTCGAACTGGCGTGGCGCGAGGGCGGGCAAAAAATCATTCTGGCCGCGTTTGCCGGCGCGCTGCAAATGCTCGCCGGCGGCCCGGAAATCATTTTTCTCACGTGGATTTTATTGCTGGCACTGTGGGTTCAACAGTTCGTTCGAGGCGAATCGTCCCGTATCGCAATGCTCCGGCGTTTCCCATTGGTCGTGGCACTGGTGATTTCGCTGGCGGCGGTGCAACTGCTGCCGTTCCTCGACCTCGCCGCCCATTCGCAGCGTGGCGCCGGATACGCGGACACGCGCTGGTCCATGCCCGGCTGGGGCTGGGCGAATTTTCTCGTGCCGATGGCTTTCGGCCGCACCTGGACCGAAGGGGTGTTCTTCCAATACGAACAGTCATGGACGTCGTCTTACTACCTTGGCATCGGCGCGCTATGGCTGGCATTGCTGGCAGTTTGGACGGTCCGGGAAAGGCGCGTGTGGTTGCTGGGCGCGGTGGCGATGGCGGCCCTGATTTTTGCGCTCGGTGAAAACACTTTCGTCTATCCCGCCCTGCGAAAAATCATCCCGCAACTCAGCTTGATGACGTATCCAATCAAATACGTGATCTTCGTGGCGTTGCTCGCGCCATTGCTCGCCGCGTTTGCCCTGGCACGATTTTTCCCCCTCTCCTCCACCAAAGGAGGAGAGGGCCGGGGTGAGGAGGCCGACTGTTCTAAAACTCAAATCCCCTCGCCCCAACCCTCTCCCCGCTTGAGCGGGGCGCGGGAGAAGACTTTTTCCCCGCAGTATTTTCAAACTTCCAGACTATTGGCAATTGGAGTGATTTTGTTCGCGCTTATCGCGGGAATTCTCTTTTGGGCGTGGCGATTCCCGTTTCCAACCGACGACGTTCACGCAACTTTGCTCAACGGTTTGTCACGCGCGGCCTTCTTGATTTTGACCGGGGCGTTGCTGTTCGTTTTAACGCGTGAAAACACGCCGGGTCTGCGCCGCATCGCGCCACTTATCCTGATTTTCACCGCGTGGCTCGATGTTTACACGCATGAGCCGGCGCAAAATCCGGCGGTTCCTCCAAGTGTGTATGAATTGAATCTCGCGCGCGCCAGACTGGCAATGCAGCCGCAGCCGGCGCTGGGCGAATCGCGCGCGATGGTCACGCCGATGGCGGCGATGGACTTCATCCGCTTTGCGTTGAGCGATCCGAAAAATAATTTCCTGGCAAAGCGGCTGGGCTATTGCGCGAACTGCAACCTGCTCGATGCCGTGCCGAAAGTGGACGGATTTTTCTCGCTCCTGCCGCGCGAAAGCGACGGCCTGATTTCCCTGCTTTACGGCGCGACCAACGCGGATTTTCCGCGACTGGAAGATTTCATGGGCGTCTCGCAAATCACCGCGCCGGACGAATTTTTCCACTGGCAACCGCGCCGGACTTTTCTGCCGCTCGTGACCGCCGGACAAAAGCCCGTGTTTCTTGACGACACCGGCACATTGCGCGCGTTAACTCAGCCGGATTTTGACGGCGGCAAAATGGTTTTTCTGCCGCCCGAAGCGAAATCGTTGGTGACAGTGACAAACCAAACGGCCGCCCGTGTGCTCAGTTCACAATTCAAAGCGCAGCGCGCGGACATTGAGGTCGAGGCCGCCGAGCCATCACTCGTCGTCGTGGCGCAAACCTGGTATCACAACTGGCGCGCTTACGTGGACGGCCAGCCAGCGCCCTTATTGCGGGCGAATTACGCGTTTCAAGCGTTCCAAGTTCCGGCGGGACAGCACTACGTGCGGCTGGCTTATGAAGACCTGGCGTTTCAATTCGGCGCGGCGGTCTCGATTTGCATGGCGGTAAATTGTTTCATTTGCCTGCACTTGCTGAGAAAGCGCCAGCTCCGCCCGCAACCTTGAACGGGGCGCATCTCAATTTTTAAACAGTCGTTCGGTTCCGAAGGAACCATTGAAAATAGCCCGGCATTTCAATGCCGGGACAGGTTGGGAAAACCCCAAGTCCCAAAGGGACGGCTGAAAAGAAACGCCTTTTTCAGGCGTCCCTGCGGGACTTGTTATGGTACCGTCATACCCCGGCGTTCAAACGCTGGGCTATTTTCAAAATGTCCCTTTGGGACACAGCGTTTCGGTTGTCCAAAAATTGAGGTGCGCCCCATTTGATCGGAAGCAAAAAGTTGTTCTCGACAAACAACCGCTTTTTGCGGATTCAAATGTGGCGGAGACAATGACCAAAACCAAACGCATCGGCATCTTGACGGCAGGTGGCGACAGTCCCGGCTTGAATGCCGCCATTCGCGGCGTCGGCAAAACCGCTCTCGGCTTTTACGGCATGGAGATCATCGGCTTTCGCGACGGCTTTCGCGGCCTGGTCACGGACCGGCGGCTGCGTCTCGATAGAAGCGTGCTGGCCGGAATCCTCACCGTCGGCGGCACGATTCTCGGCACCAGCCGCGACAAACCGCATCGCATGAAGATTGACGGCCGGACGCG